>SAMEA104315430__coassemble_268_pt1 | contig 25510 bp, 22 predicted proteins | sample SAMEA104315430__metabat2_low_PE_026 | metagenome-assembled genome bin SAMEA104315430 (sample SAMEA104315430) | gut metagenome | biome: Monkey gut; feature: monkey-associated habitat; material: faeces | place: China | collected 2013 | reverse complement strand
AAGTCTTTTCCACTGTGCAAAGTGTGACTGTCAATCATAGCAGCATTATACCGAACTCTTTTCGGAGAATTCCCTTTGTCCGAACGTTGAATTTCAATATTGTAAAGTCTGTGTTCGGTGTCCTCTGCAATAATGTCGAGAATTACAGAACGTCCATAAAGATTTCTTTTTTCCTGCTGACTCATGCAGCTTTTTACAGTCAAGTCATCGCGTTCGAGAATAATCCGCAGAAGAAATTCGGCAGCCTTGGGATCACTGGAAAACACGATAGTCATAAAATCATCATCCATAAGTCTGAAAGCCCTTATTCGTTCGAGCATTATAGGATCGATAGTTTCAAAAATGCTTTTTTCCATTCGTAAAGTCCTGTCAAAAAATTGAAGAAAGTCCGGTGTGCGGGGAGAAAAAAGAGCCAAGAAAACCGCTCCTGAACAATCTTCTATAATATAATATGTACCAAACCTTACGATTTTATACGTTTTTTTTAAAAAAAAATTCAATTTTTTCAATTTTTTTTCTTTTTTTTGAAAGGAAAAGAAGTTGTGATGTTCACAGTCGCGTTCTGCTTGCTGCCAGATGTGTGAGGGAAACGATTTCCACGTTTATCTACTCACGAAACACTCGGGCGAAAACGATACAGTAACTTAGGGGAGCGGCAATACTACATGATAAGGCTATAATGCTGTTTGACTGACATACTTAGTATTGGAAAAAAATCCTATAAATCTGAAAATTTTTCTTTTGTTAAAACTCATTATATTCTCTACAGATTTTTTCAACTTTATCTTTCGCATTTAAAAATAAATCTGTAAGAACAGGATCAAAATCCACACCTTTGCCTTCACTAATAATTGCAAAACATTTTTCAAGTGGCAGGGCCTCACGATAACATCTTTTTGCAGAAATTGCATCAAAAACATCCGCAATAGCCATAATTCTTGCAGCAAAAGGAATTTCATAGCCAGAAAGTCCTTCAGGATAACCTTTTCCATTCCATTTTTCGTGATGATACCTTGAAACATCATAAGCAATATTCAAAAATTCCTTATCATCCATACCTTTAAAAATTTCTTGAATAATCTCACCGCCAATGACAGAATGCTTTTTCATCACAGAATATTCTTCATCAGTAAGTTTTCCTGGTTTCTGCAAAATCGTATCTGGAATTGAAATTTTTCCAACATCATGCATTGGAGCAGCATTGAGCATTTTATCTTCAAAATCTTTTGTCATAATAGAAGAATAAAGCCCCTGTGATTTTATCTCTTCCAAAATTATTTTTACATAACTTTTCGTGCGTTTAACATGACTTCCAGTACTGTTGTCCCGACTTTCAACAAGAGTTGCAAAGCTGGTTACAATTTCGCTATTGTAATGCTCCATTCTGCGTAGAACTGGATCTTCAATATTGATGTACAAGGCAATCAAACTAAAGACAGGAACCAAAGAAGAAATGAGAATTTCTGGAAAAATAATCTGGCTTATCAAAATTAACAAAGATATGAACAAAAAAGATATAACATTGATGCGCTTTCTCACTTCCAGATATTTAATTCGTCTGATTGTAAATACAAAAATCAAAACAAAATAAATAAACAAAACAAGATAACAGACAAATACTGAACTCCCCATCGAATAATTCACTTTTTTTCCAATAACAAACTCAAGTTCTGGCAAAAAAACAATAATTAAAATTACAGAAACAATAAAAGGTAAAAAAATCAAAATTCTGAATATTAGTTTTTGAGGAAATCCTTTGATAAAAGATAAAGTGTGCAAAAACATTACAAGTATAAATGCATTTAATAAAATGAAAAAAACAGCATGCAACACAAGATTCAAAGAAACAGGAACAATTTCAAGATGATTTACAGTCCATGCAGTTACTCCGTCAAAAAAAATAAGACTTGGAACAATCATCATCAATACATCAAAAATTGGATTGCACGATACTTTTGCATTTTTACCCGTAGTCTGCCAGATATAAATTAATTCAAGATAAACAGCAAGAATAAAACAGCCAATCTGTAATTTTATAAAATTCATAAAATTATTTAATCAATAAATCAAAAAAAATTCAATAACATCAAACGTATAACATCAAACGCATAGCATCTAACACAGGAATGATGCAGCGCTTGGTTTTAAAAGTAAAAAACCAAGCATGAGCGAGCTTTTGAAAACGACTGATTGATACCGACTGGCTGACTGTACTTTGCTAAAGAAATCTATTTTCTATTCTTCTTTTTCAGCGCTGAGCATAAGGTTTGTGAGAATTCCTAAAATCAAAGCACAAGCTACTGTTCGGATTTCTACAGCGCCAAAACTTACAACCATTCCGCCAACACCTGTAATAAAAATCACACTGGCTACAAAAAGATTGCGGTTTTTATTGAGGTCAACTTTTTGGAACATTTTGAAACCGGAAACTGCAATAAAGCCGTAAAGCGCAATACAAACGCCGCCCATTACGCAGTTTGGAATTGTTTCAAGGAAAGCAACAATCGGACTAATCAAACTGAAGAGGATACACAAAATTGCACAACCCCAGATTGAAACTGTAGAAGCATTTCTTGTAATTGCAACACAACCAATTGATTCTCCGTAAGTTGTGTTTGGACATCCGCCAAAAATTGTAGAAACAAAAGTTCCAACTCCGTCTCCAAGTAATGTACGTGAAAGTCCAGGTTCTTTAAGTAAATCTGTTCCGATGATTGCAGAAAGATTTTTGTGGTCTGCAAGATGTTCTGCAAAAACTACAAATGCAACCGGCACATAAGCAGAAAAAATTGTAAGAAGGTATGACCCTGTAATTCCTTTTAATCCTTCTGCACCACCAAGAATAACAGCGAATTTTGGAAGTGAAATATATCCTGAAAGTGATTTGAAATTCAAAGCTTTAAGAGCATGATAGTTTATAACAATCAAGGAAGGATTATCAGAAAGATTACCAATCAGTGCAAAAACAGATGCAGTAATGTAGCCTGCAAGAATACCGATGATAAACGGAATAAGTCTGCCAAACTTCTTTCCATAAGTTGAACAAAGCATTGTAACGGCAAGAGTCACAATTCCACAAATAATTGCAACATAAGTACTTCCACCTTCTACACTTGACTTCATAAGGTCACCAACGGCATTGCTAGAAAGACTCAACCCGATGATGGAAACTGTAGGTCCAATTATTACTGGCGGCATAAGGCGGTCAATCCAGTTTACACCGAATTTCTTTACTACAGCCGCGATGATGATGTAAACAAGTCCAGCCATTGCAGCACCGATTATAAGTCCCCAATATCCAACAGAAATGGAAGCAGCTCCACCGAAAGCACTGAACATAGAACCGATGAAAGCAAAAGAACTTCCAAGGAAAACAGGGCTTGAACTTTTTGTAAAAAGAAGATATACAATTGTGCCGACCCCAGCTCCAAAAAGAGCTGCCGAAGCTGTTAGTCCGTTTCCTACGATTGCAGGAACAGCGATTGTAGCTGCCATAATTGCAAGCAACTGCTGAAGTGCAAAAAGCATAGTTTTTCCAAAACCAGGCTTGTCTTTGATTCCATAAATCAAATTCATTTTAAATACTCCAAAAAAAGCAATAAACTATAAAGTCTGCAACGCAAACTAAAAAATCCAAAAAAAAAATCATAAAAAATTTTAAGCAACTGTCATGCTGAAATTTCATCCAACATCTTCAAATTATCCTAAAACCGTTTTTTCAATCTCAAACATCTGACTTCTATACAAACTGGAAATATTATGACCATAATCTGCAAGAAGCTGAATAATGTTTCTAGAATGTTCTTTGGAATCACAGCCGTTTAAACGGTCGCCTGCATCACCAAGACCAGGCATAATGTAAGCTTTTTCGTTCATTACAGGATCCATCCACATTGTGTAACAAGTGCAGTTTTCCAGAGCACGAGTAACGCGAATACTTCCTTTGAGTGTAGAAATAGTATTGAAAAACGCAATAGAATTTGGTTTCACACCTTGAGATTGAAGATATTTCACAACTGTAACAAGAGAACCACCAGTTGCATTCATCGGATCAGCAAAAATCAAATCTTTTCCGTCTAAGCCTTTTAGGTCAAAAAATGATTTGTCTAAATCGAGAATGTATTCCATATTATTTTCGTTTTTGGAATCATTACGACTGATTTTGAAAAGTGCAAACGGAGTGATGTAGTTGTGAGAAGAAAATTCTTCAATTTCTTTTGAAACAATCATACTTGGAAGCAAAGCACCACGGAGCATAACGCACATAACAGTATTTTCGATTTTATGGTCGATTGCTGGAATTTTGTGAACAGCATAGTTTTGTACGGGAAAATTTACCGGAGTTTTTACAATGATATGACCTTTTTTGTCAGAATGTTGATTTGTGTAAGCCATTCTAAAAAGCATTTCGTAGGCCCGCTGACTGTAATAAATGAATTCCTGGTGGTCAGTTTTTTCATCGCGCAGTTTCGAAATGACACGACTTGCTTCTGCCTGAGCCTGAACATCAGTTTCAAAAGAATAAACTTTGATTTTTGAGTGCTTCTGGCAGATTTCCTGCATTTTGTGCCCCATTTTATCATAACCTTCAATGATTTTTTGTTCATCTTTCGGCTCAAAATACTGCATAGTTTCTTTGAACATTACTTCAAGTTCGCTTAAGTCAGTTTGATCTTCTTTTGTAAGATAACCGTCTAAATCCTCAGCTTTCAAAATAATCTTATTATCCATTTAGTTCACGCCTCCTGTTTCTCTGTGACTGCACCTGATAACTCGTTAAAAAAAATCTAAAATCTTTTAAAATTATCACAAAGAACTTCTTCTATCAAGTTTTTTTAAACAATCTGTGTAAATAATATTGATTTTTTTTAGAGGGGGCATCCCTTCGCTACGCTTCGGGTCGGGCTTTTCGGGGTTACGCTATCGCTCCAGCCGCTTCCCTCGCTTCGCTCAGTCCAGTGGCCGCTTCGCGCCCCTACAATCCCTTGCCTGAATCAAAAAAATACAAAAAAAACGAGGTCTGTCCCCACTTTTTAAACAAAGTATTTTTGATTTTTGGCAAAGTGGAGTTTTATTTATGAATGGGTGGAGAAACCGCCAAAACTCACGGCACGTGCCAACAAAAACGCACGTTAATATTCCAGTTTTTAGCACGTGCAGGGACAGACCTCGATTACTAAACAAATTTGTTAATGAGTTTTGGCAAAAGAAAAAAATGTATTTTCTATAGTTGTTTCTAATATGCCAAAACTCGCAGCACGTGCAAAAAAAAACGTACATTGGTATTCCAGTATACAGCACGTGCAGGGACAGACTCTGATTTAAACTATGTTTTTTTCGAGTTTTTAGCGTCAGCGTTAAAAAAACTCGCAGCACGTGCCAACAAAAACGTACGTTGGTATTACAGTATACAGCACGTGACAGGGACAGACCTAGTTTTAATTAAATGATTATTTCTATATTTCTAAGCAATGTTTTCAAGAATTTTCAAAAGTGACTGGTGCGCAAGTGAAAACGCTTCAAACCCATCCAGCTTTACAGGATTCTCTTTTTTCATGCTTTTTCCGTCTTTTTCGAGCGCATCAAATCCTGCAAAATTGAAAAGATGTGGCTCAAGTGAAAGAAATCCTTCGTAACCGCCTTTTATCAAATCACTCAGAATTACAGAAACATTGCCATCACCATAACCGGCTGGAACAACATCTCCGTTTTCCCACTTTGCATCTTTTATGTGAACATAAGCGATGTACTTTTTGAGCATCTGGTATGCTTCCAGTGTGTCCTGCCGGCATTGAACAAAGTTTGCAAAATCAAAAATGGCCTTGAAGTTGTCGCAAAAGAATTCATTCATAAGTTTTTTGCATTCTGAAGCTTTCTCGCCATAAATTCCTTTTTCATTTTCGTGCAGTAAAATGACATCGTTCTTTTTTGCATACTCTACAAATTTTGCCGTTCGCTCAAAAACTTCGTTTTCAAAATCTGCAAAAGTTGCATTTTCAGGAAGATAATAGCTGAAAAGGCGGATGTTCTTGCAGTCCATTTTATGTGCAACTTCGCAGGCTCTTTTAAATGCTTCAAAATGAGGTTCAAAAGCATCTGTAATTCCGATTTTTCCAAGCGGACTTCCCAATGCTGAAAGTTTTATGCCATTGTCATCCAGCACTTTTTTAATTTCGTTCACTTTTTTATCATCGTGGAAAATCAAATTGTTTCCGTCAACGCCCCGCATTTCCACGTAAGACATTCCAAGTTTTTTTAAAGATTCTACCTGCACGTTCAAATTGTCAGATATTTCATCTGCAAAACCACTAATTTTGACATTAATACTCTTACTCATGTTTCCATTTCTCCAAAAAAATTTTATTCTCGACAAACAACGTAATTCGTCCGCATGCGTTAAAATGTTCGACCTAGTGAAGTGTTCGCTCGGTGGAAAGCTCGCCTAGACGCCCCGCTTTGCAAATCAAACAGTCCGCCCCAGTGGACGACTCATCCAGACGCCCCGCTCTGCAAATCAAGCAGTCCGACCTAGTGAACAATTCAGTCAAGCGGACATTTCTCCTTAAAAAGTCCCAGCTGTATCAAACACAATTCCAGAATCTTCTTTCTTTTTTGAACCAACTCTTCTTTTATTCAATTCCGCCAAAAACAAATCTTCATCAAAAGGAATTTCCACAGTCTTATCAAGCCAGCTTGAAAGATGCATGGCATTCGAAAGGGTCAAACCGTTAATTCCTTCCACACCGTCTGCTACAAGCGGAGTTCCCTTCAAAATATGGTCAGCAAAAGCTTTCAACACTCCAACATGCTGTTCGTTCTTGCCGTCAGTTTCCACTTCAATGTGCTGGCATTCAGGCTTCTTAAAACCCTCTTTTTCTGTTTTACAGAATTCACTAACATTTGTCGAAAGCTTATCAAAAATCAGTTTTTCATTTTCACAAATGATTTTACCCATCTCAAAAGTCAGTTCCAGACGATTTGTTCCAGGTGCGTCCCCTGTTGTTGTAACAAAAACACCAGTAGCACCATCTTCAAATTCCAAATAAGCAGTAACATCATCTTCCACTTCAATGTCATGCCATTTCCCCTCATGACAAAAAGCCCTCACTTTTACAGGCATACCACAAAGCCATTGCAGCAAATCAATCTGATGAGGACACTGATTCAAAAGCACACCGCCGCCTTCCCCATCCCAAGTAGCCTTCCAACCAGCCGCATCATAATAACTTTGATTCCTATACCAGTCAGTAATAATCCAGTTAACTCTTTTCATTTTTCCAAGTTCACCACTTTGAATCATTTCACGAAGTTTTCTATAAACGCAGTTTGTCCGCTGATTAAACATAATGGCAAAAGTTTTCTCAGATTTTGCCGCTACTACATTCATTTCCCTGACTTGTTTTGTATAAACCCCAGCTGGTTTCTCGCTTATTGCATGCAATCCATGTTCCAGCGCATAAATTACAAATTCCGGATGCAGATAATGAGGCGTTGCAATCAAAACAGCATCGCAACAACCAGAATCAATCAGTTTTCGTCCATCATCAAAAATTCTAATAGAAGAATCAAGATTTTCCTTCGCCCAATCCAATCTTACTTTCCGAATATCCGCAACACAAGTAAGTTCCATATTTGGAACCAAACCTTTTGTGATACTGTTTAAATGGTTTGTCCCCATTCCACCAATTCCAATAATCCCTAATCTTACTTTGTCCATAAAAAACCTCAGATTTCTTTTTTTATTCATTTGGGCGGCTTTTGGCAGGCCCGCTTCGCAAACCTGCCAAAAACAGGCTATTCGGGGTTCCGCTATCGCTTCATTCTTCCGCTTCACTTCGTTTCGCTCCAGAACGCCTGCGGCGCCCCTACTATCCTTGCCGCAAAAAATAATCACTGTTCATATATCTTCATCATTGTCTGCATTGTTGTTTTCACTCCTTCCAGATTATTTTGAAATTTTCTTTCAGTTAACAAAGAATCATAAAAATCTTTAATGCATTCAAAATGCCCATTTCCCCAGTAATCTTTTCCAATACCTTTTTTTTCATCTTGTCCCACAGAAATAATTTCAGGCATCCTGTTTTTTTTACTAAGAAAAATACATTTATCCATAATCGAAACTGTTCCGTTCCGACATTCCAATTCCAGAAAAACAGGCGCATCACTAACATAACCGTTTGAAGCATAAAAACAGGCGCGCTTACCCTCAGCAAAAGACAACCATGCTTCCACAGTATCTTCCACTTCAATTTTCCCTTTCAAATGATGGTTATGCACTGAAGCCTCCACTTTTTCAGGTTTTCCCATAAATTGCAAAAGCAAATCCAAAGTATGAATCGCCTGATTTATCAACACACCACCACCCTCTGTAGATTTTTTTCCTTTCCAGTCAGTTTTGTAATAATCCTCATCACGTCTCCATGTCACAAAAGCCCTTGCACCAAACAACTCTCCAATCTCACCGTTTTTTATGATTTTCTGCGCTAAAGCAACTGTTTTGTTATATCTGTTTTGAAAACAAAAACCTATTCTCGCCCGGTCTCGTAAATTTTCACAAATCTTTTCAAGATATTCAAATTCTTCCATAGAAATTGCCGGTGGTTTTTCAGAAAATGCTGCAATCCCCGCTTTTACAACTTGAATAATCTGCGGCACATGAAGATAATGGGGCGTACAAATGTGAACTACATCCAGTTTTTCATTTTCAATCATACTTTCTAAAGAATTGTACGCATTAGAATGGAAGTTTTTCCCACAAGAATATTCTTCAGAAAGTTTTTTCGCTTTTTGCAGTTCAATATCTGCAAAACCTGTAATCTGAACATTTTCTAATTGACTAAGAGCCCATACATGAGTTTTTGCAATACTTCCACATCCAACAATTCCAACTTTCATAAAAAATCCCGCCTGAAATCATTTTTCCTATGTAAATTATTTTTTCCATTAAAAAACCAGAAAAAAAATTTTTGTTTTCCAAAAATTCAAAATTCATTCGCGCCATTACGCAAAAAATATTTTTTTACTTTAAAATTGATTGTAAATCATAAATAAATATATTAATATATACATAAAATACTAATTATATGCAAAATAACGACTTTTCAAAAACATAAATGCTGCACACATGAAAGAAAACCTGACCAAACAATATCCTTTCTATTCTGTAGAAATCCCATTTGAAGTTGTCTATCGAAATGAAAGTACAAATTCACCAGTTCTTCCTCACACACATAATGCGCTGGAAATTTATTTTACACTATCAGATTTGCCGGATGTATTATTAAACAACAAAGTTTCTAAAGTATCAAAAAATTCATTAATCATCATTCCGCAAAATCATGTACATCAGCTTTTTAATCAAAAACTCAAAGTTTACGAACGGTACATCATCACCATAAATACAATCTGGCTCAAAAAAGTATTTTCATACAGTCAAAACATCATAGATTACGCAATTTCGGCAAACCATCCCATCATTATTCCGCTTACAGAACATAAATCGACCATCATAAAGACTACCTTAGAAGTGAATTATAACCTTTTTACATACAAAACCCTTTTTGGCTACACAATGTTTTTTTCACTACTTGAAATTCTTGATTCCGTCATTAAAGAAAGCCTGCAAAAAAACAATCCTGTAAAAAGACAAATAACACCATCGCAAAAAAAAATCAACCAGATAATTCAGTTCATAAACGACAATATTTCAGAACCGATAACAGTCCAGCAAATAGCAGATGAAATCCACTTGAACAAAGATTACATGGCTCGCTTATTCAAGGAACACACACATTCCACACTCGGTCATTATATTGCAGTACAAAAAACAAGCCTTGCGCAGACAATGCTTTCACAAGGAAACACAGTCACCCAAGTACAGGAAAAACTCGGATTTTCAAGTTATGCCTATTTTCACAAATTTTTTAAAAAAATGACAGGTCTGTCCCCAAGCCAATACCGCCTGCAAAACATTTCACCGCAGCAGTAAAACAAGGTCTGTCCCTTTTTGAAAAAGAGGTGTGTCCCCCAGTTTATGTTTATTTGTTCACGTTGTTCGAGGTCTGTCCCTGTTTTATGAGGGGAAAAGCCTTTCCCCTGGGCTCAGCCTAAAGTCTTCGCCACCCCCCTTTCTCCTGGGGCTCCGCCCCAAGCCCCGGGATATACTGTCACATGCTGGCACGTGCTGATTGCTCTGTCACCAACACAAGTTCTGTCTGCACGTGCCGTAAGTTCTGTCTACACGTGCTATGAGTTTTGGCAATGTTTTATCACAAAACTGGCAAGCAGACCAAGCGGAGAATTCCACTTTTGCCAAAACTCAAATCGAGGTCTGTCCCTCTTTTACAAAGTCACCTCATTCAAGGTCGTTCCCCATTTTCAACCATGAGTCTGTCCCCATTTAAACGCAAAGTTTAATCGGGGACAGACCTCAGTGTCCAAAACAACACATCAACCGAGGTCTGTCCCTGTTTTTTTTGTTTACTCTATCACTTCAAGGTCTGTCTCCATTTTTAAGCTGCGAGGTCTGACCCCATTTTATGCATACTGAAACCCTGGAATTGGTCGTAAAGTCATTTGATTAAATCTCCTTTTAAAGTTATAATATAAAGGGTATTTGTCGCAAACAGACAAAAATGGGGAAGAAAATGGCTTACGTAAAAAATCTTTTTGATCAAAATTTCATTCAATATGCGAGTTACGTTATTCGTGACCGTGCAATTCCTGAAATTACAGACGGCCTTAAACCAGTTCAACGAAGAATTATTCACACTCTCATCAAGACTGATGACGGACGTTTTACAAAAGTGGCAAACGTTGTCGGAAAAGTCATGGCCTATCATCCTCATGGAGATTCTTCCATTTATACCGCACTTGTAAATCTTGCAAACAAAGAGCTTTTCATCGACAAACAGGGAAACTTTGGAAACATGTACACTGGGGATGGCGCTTCAGCTCCCCGATACATTGAATGTCGTCTTAGAGCCATCACAAAAGAGATTTTAAACACAAATCCAAAAATCACCCCTTACATAGACACTTATGACGGAAGAGATGTTGAACCTGTCGCTTTTCAGGCAAAACTTCCATTAGTTCTCATTTTGGGTGCAGAAGGAATTGCGGTCGGCATGAGTACAAATATTTTGAGCCATAATATTCACGAGGTAATCGATGCCGAAAGAAAATGCCTTCGTGGGGAAAAGTTTCAGCTTTATCCAGATTTTCCAACTGGCGGCTTGATGGATATCAGCGACTATCAGGATGGGCTTGGAAAAATAATCACACGTGCAAAAATGGACACCAGCGATGACAAAAAAATCGTCATCACAGAACTTCCTTATGGTTCCACAACAGAAAGCCTCTGCGATTCCATCGAAAAAGCCGTAAAAAATGGAAAAATCAAAGCGACTTCAATTCAGGATTACACTTCAGACAAAGTAAATATAGAAATACGTCTTCAGCGCGGTGTTTACACGAAAGATGTTGTCGACTCTCTTTACGCATTTACAGAATGTGAACAGACAGTTTACTGCAACCTTCTTGTCATCAAAGAAAATATGCCGGTTCAAATGACTTGCACTCAAGTTATTGAACATCATTCTAAACAGCTAGTTGCAATCCTCAAACGTGAGCTTGAACTTGAAAAAGATGAATTGATGGAAAAACTTCATCTTCGCACTCTTGAACGAATTTTTGTCGAAGAAAGAATCTATAAAAAAATTGAAGAGCAGAAAACTGAAGAAGGTGTAAACAAAGCTGTAAAAGACGGATTTAAACCATTCAAAGATGAAATCATACGTCCTATCACTGATGATGATGTTGACCATCTGCTGCGAATTCCTATCCGCCGTATTTCTCTTTACGATATGAATAAAAATAAAGCGGAAGTTACCGCAATCAACAAACGCATCAGAGAAATCAACAAACTGCTCAAACACCTTGTTGACTACGCAATTAGTTGGCTGGATTCAATTGAACAAAAACTTGGAGCTTTGCAAATCAAGCGTCGCACCAAGATTACAAACATAAACACAGTTGACGTAAAAGCAGTTACAAAACGTGACAAACCTCTCAAATATGATGAAAAATCAGGTTATCTTGGAATTCAAGTTCCTGGTGGCGTTGAACTTTTCAAGGTAACTCCATTTGATAAAATTCTTTTTGTCAGAAAAAGTGGAATATTTTCAGTTTCGGAAACACCAGAAAAACTTTTCGTAGGACCGCAGTTGAAATATTGTGGATTTGCTGACAAAGAATCCCTTGCAAAAGTTCTTTTTACTGTTATCTACAGAGAACCAGATACTCAATATGTTTACATTAAACGTTGCAAAATTTCTGCTTTTATCATGAATCGTGATTATTTTTTTGCACCAGAAGGAATGGAAGTTCTTCATATCGATACAAGAAAATCATTCAGTTTTAAATTGAATTATGTGAAAAAACCTCGCGTAAAAGTACTTTCAGAAGTTTTCAAGGCGGATTCTTACGAAGAAAAATCTTTAAAAGCAAAAGGTGTGCGTGTTGCTGCAAAAGAAGTTCAATCAATAGAAATTCAAACTGCACAATCAAAAAAAGCAGTTGAAAAAAAGACTGAAAATAAAGAATAACAGTAATAAATTTTAAAAATGGACGTTTTATCCTGCGAAGTAAGTTTTGAAGAAATAATAAAAGGTTCTCGTTTTCTTTCGGAATTAATTCCCTGCACATCACAGGCACAAGCCCGGGAAATCATAAGATTGCAGAAAGCAAAATATGCAGATTCTACACACGTAGTACACGCATTCATCGTTGGAAATAATGCAGAAATAATGGGCATGAGCGATGACGGCGAACCAAGCGGCGCTGCCGGTAGACCTGTCCTTGATGTATTAAAAGGAAGAAGATGTACAAACTGCATTCTTACAGTAACAAGATGGTTTGGCGGCACGCTGCTTGGAACTGGCGGATTAGTGAAGGCTTATTCAAGTGGTGCAAAAAATGTTATTATTCAGGCAGATTCTCAAAAAGCGTTCTGCGAACTTGTAGAAAAAACTCCATTCTCATTTACAACTGATTATAACCTTTACAAGCTAATCAAAAATCATCTTGAACAGTTTGATATTTACAACTTAAAAGAAGATTTTGCAGAAGAAATTACACTGTCAGGTGAAATTCGCGCATCACAAATAACCAATATGTCTGAAACTCTTTTAAACCTTTCAAACGGCAAAATCAAACTGTAAAAATCTTTTGGACTTAACAAAATCCATATCTACGGCATTACTGGATTATAAGAATTCTTTTAAATATTCCAGCGATTTGCAAACTTTCCAACATTTTTGTTTCAATGTTTCATCCGGATTTGTCCTATCTGGTATCAAAACTGTTTTCAAACCAGCAGCAATTGCACTTTTTGCACCATTCGGACTGTCCTCAACAGCGATGCAATCATCTGGTTCCAATCCAAGACTCTTACATGCCAAAAGATAAATTTCAGGGTCAGGTTTGCTGTGAACAACCATTTCTCCTGTAGTTCTTGTTTCAAAAAAATCAATCACACCAGCATTTGTTAATTGCCTCAAAACTATAGGTCCTCTTGTTGATGAAGCCAATGCAAGCCGATATTTTGGTTTTAAATATTCTAGAATTTCTTTAGCATAAGGCATAAGCGGAATTCCACTTGAAAACTCAATTTCCATAAAATGTTCAGAACTTCGATCTAAGAATTTTTCAGCATCAAGTTCCTGTCCAAAAATTCTTTTGAGGATAATGCAGGAATCAGTTCTGTTTGTACCTCTGCATTCATTTATGGCATCAGTTCCATCAGGTAATCCAAATTCTTTTCTTGTGATTTCCCAAGTTTTATCACAAATTGACTCAGAATCCAAAATTACACCATCCATATCAAAAATGACTGCTTTGATATTATTCATACTTTCCTCACGCCAATCAATTTAAAAATAAAAAAGGCAGTCATTCGAGAATGACTACCTTTTCTGGGCCGACAGGATTCGAACCTGTGGAATGCGGGCACCAAAAGCCCGTGTCTTACCGCTTGACGACGGCCCAAAGATGAATATAACTATATCACAAATTAATCATCTTGTGAAGTACTTTCAACAAAATTTCCAGCATTATATTCAGCTAAAATTTTGTCCTGTAATTCATTTCTAAAATCAGGACTAATTGGATGAGCTACATCTTTATATTCACCATTTGCAGTTTTTCTGCTAGGCATGGCAATAAAAAGCCCTGTTTTTCCTTCAATAATTTTCACATTGTGAACAACAAAGCAGTTATCAAAAGTAACTGTAACATAAGCTTTCAATTTACCTTCGTTTTCTACTTTTCTAAGTCTTAATTCGGTTATTTGCATATTTCACCTCCGCAAAATTTCCTTCACAGACTAAACAGTCTGTACCAGTTTACATTTCCAAGTTTCACCAAGCAGATTACTAGCGGAAATCGCTTGTTGCCTCAAAGTAAACACTCCATAAACAGTTGAACCTGAACCTGACATTTCAGAATAACAACATCCTACCTTTTGTAAATCATTTAGTGCCAGCCGAATTTCCTTATAGGAATTCGAAATTGCAGGCGTAAAACTATTGATAAAAGTCCAGTCCTCCACTGAACGATTATAAATATTCTCCAAATCATCAAAACCAGGCGAATCTAATTTTTCACCTCTTTGATATGCTTCATCTAACAACGCATAAGCTTCCTTTGTAGAAGAACTTTGCTGCGGAAAAATCAAAACTAAAAATAAATCTTTTCTTGGAGTTATTTTTTTGACGTTTTCACCACGTCCCCAAACTAAAGCACAGCCTTTTCCCTGTTCATCACAATTCATAAAGAAAAAAACATCACTTCCAGTTTTTGAAGCAATAAAATTCAACTGCTCTTGATTTAATCTGATGTCACAAATATCCTGCAAAGACCTCACCAAAGCTGCTGCGTCAGAAGAACCTCCTCCAAGTCCTCCACCACTAGGAATTCCCTTTTTTAGTTCAACAGAAATTCCAACTTTTTTTAATCCAGTAATTTCAAAAAAAGCATCATAAGCATTTGTCAAAGTGTTCTTTTCCGGCAACTTCATATCATTACAAATCACCGTACAAATAGAAGAATTATTTTTTTCTACCGTTAACACATCATACAAATCTATCGTTTGAAAAATGCTTTCCAAATTATGATATTCGTTTTTTTGTTTTCCCCCAGTTTTCGGCAAAACATTTAAACCAAAATTCACTTTAGCATACGCCGTATAGTTCTTTTTACAAAAGCTCATAATAAATTATACATCGTTTTTGTAGATTGTCAAAAAAAATTTTAAAAAGTGATTGACATTAATAAAACTGTGATTTAAATTAAATTGATTTATTTTTTGAACCAATTAATTCTGAGGTTTATATGTCTGCTAATTCTGATTTTGATGATTTAACAATGAGTTTTTCGTTTGATGATAATTTTGATGAATATGATGACGACAAATTTGATGATGATTTTGATGATTACGAAGAAGACGATCAGCAGTTAGATACATTTGATGATGAAACTGAACTTTATTTTGATGATGTTTTCAAAGATGATGATTATGATGAACCTTATGATGATCAGGAAGATGAAGACGGCTACAGAAATTATAAACGCAGTTTTGATGAAGAAGATTAATAAATTTTAATTCTCTCCAAAAATATGGTGGATAAAAATGAATCATCTGTCCACCATATTTTTTTTTAATCAATTTCTATAATCTTTCCATTGTGCCAGAGTTTTTCCAAATCATAAAACTGTCTTGCCTGCTCTGACATTAAGTGAATTACAATAGCACCCAAATCAATGAGATTCCAGTCATCTCCATCTGGTGATTTTTTGTTAGTCAAATGAATTTCAAGGTCATTTTCTTTTATATATTCTTTGACCTGTTTGTAAAGTCCCTGCCAGTGAGCAGAACTATTTACTGTTACAATCACAAAATAATCAGTCCAACTGTTCAATCCACTGATATCCAAAAGAGTAACATCCTTACCTTTTCCATCTTCCATAAGTTTTGCAATTTCTCTTGCTTTTTCTTCTGTTGTTTTCATACTACTGTGAAGATTTTCTTGAAATAACATAGCGTCCGTTGAAATCTTTACCCAAAATAATTGTAAAGTCCACGTTTGCCTCCGAAGAATAACCTTCTACCTCCTCAAAATCATTTTCTTCTATAATATTAGTACAGTGAATAAATTCACCAACCATTTTTGCAATTTCAGGGTTTCCAATATGATCGATAATCAAAGTTTCTTCATAATCGTTTCGATTTGCGTTTACAGGACTTAAAACATCATAACTTGCATTCTGGAAAAGGATTGCAGTATTTCTGGCAAGTCCCTGAATTGTCGTACCATTTTGAATTTCCAAAACATAAACTCTAGTGTTCAAAGTTCCATCAGTTGAAATAAGCATATTTGTTGTCTGCTTAACAGCTTCTTTAATAAACTCACCGTTATTATCAGGAAATAAAAGCCTCATTCCATCAACATTTCGCAAAGAACCTGTAATTGTCTGCTTTATAATTGATTCAGAATCCAAATTCGCAATTTCTTCAAATAAACTTTCAGTTTCTTTCTCTTTTACGTTTGTTACAAAACATTCAGAATATTTTTCAAAATTACGTCTATCAAAAATAGTAAACTTCTGGTCGTGCAATCCAGTTAAAAATGCTGCAAACACATTTTGATATCGTTCCTGCACATCAGCTTCAGTTTCTTCTTCTAGTCTGTATTTTAGATAAACAGCAATCTTATCACCATCAAGATTTACAGCACCAGAAGGTAAAAGCCATCTTTGACCATCTTGTGAAACAAAATCTACAGGTTCAGAAATGAAAATTCTCATCCCACCAAAATAATCACTCAGTTTCACAAAGTTTTCTAAAGTGATTATTGTATAAAACGGAATTTTCAAACCCAAAAGTTTTTCAACTTCTTCCAAAAAACCATTAATTCCCACTTCGGAGTAGACTTTTTCAAGTTTATCAACTCTTCCCAAAGATTGATAGATTTTTCCAGTATGTTCTGGAAGATTTATAAAAGCCGCCTTTTGAGTCTCAGGAACATAAATCAACAAACTGGAAAAAAGAACACTATTATCCTCATCTTCCACCACAAAAAGAGTTCTCAAAACGTCATTGTTCTTCAGGTATTCTTTTACAGTATTTGTACGAAGTGTCAAAGAAAAGAAAATTGAAAGCCCCACCACAATTATAAATATAATGGCAATGAAAATAATTCCTTTTTGTTCATCTCTAATTTTTATTTTCCTCATGACTTCACCTGTTATTTTATTGAATTATAAAATCTCACAATTTCTTTTGTCTTACTGTCAATTTCAATTCCATTTTTTAAAAGATAATCATAATTTTCATTCAAAACAGAAAGAAAAAGCGACGGTAAATCAAGTTTTAAAAGATTTTCTCTATATTCATCGGTAGACTGCGGTCGACCAGGTTCTATTTTGTCAGCAAGAAAAAGGCACTTTGTCAAATCACACATATTCAAAGTTCCTGTCGTATGAAAAGCAACAGCCTCCAAAATTTCGTGATTTTCAATTTTAAACTTTTGTTTCATCATTACAGCAGCGGCGCGCCCATGTAAAAGTGACGGCTTTTTCAATTCAAATTCCATTATTGGGCAGTCATATTTTGAAGCAAGTTCTATCATTTTTTTGTAATCAATTTCCTTGCACATATCATGTCCTATACCTGCAAGATAACCAATTTTTTCGTCCATTCCAAATTTTCCACATAGCAAACTGCACATTTGAGCAACTCTTACAGAATGTTCATAGCGAGATTTCTTTACTGATTTTTTTGTATATTTATCAACTTTTTCTATAAGTTTATCAATTTTTTCCATTTCAAATCCTTGTTTCAGCTATCTGAAAAACAGCCAAATTAAAATTATCAAATTTTTAAAAAAAAATCATTCATTTGAGTGCAAATCTTTATAAATTCCTTTTTCTTCAATGTATTCAAATATTGTTTTTGGTACTAAATGTTTATATTCTTTTTGATTTGCAATTCTACTTCGAATATCAGTTGACGAAACAGCCATCACACTTTCAGATAACATTTTATGCGGATATACAATCTTTTTTTCATCAAATTTTTCAGCAAAATCTCCAAGATAATTTCCAGTTGGTTTATTTTTCATTAATAATGCATCATTTTGAGAATAATCACATATTCTTGGAACAATAATCAACTCGGCAAGTTCACAAATTCCCTCTGGATTTTTCCATTTGCCAAATTCACAGGCAATTTCCTCACCCATGATTAATCCAATTTTTCCCTCAATCTTTTCGCTCTTATTTTTACATTCATTTCCATATTTTTTCAAAAGAAAAACAAGAGTATCATAAGTGTAAGAAATTCCACCTCGTTTTATTTCGCAGTCTTCAGCAACAAAATAATTTCCATTTTCAAATGACTTACAAAAAAGATTTACCATTTCAAAACGTTGTTCCGCTGTAGCACCGCAGACAATTTGTTTATGGGGTGGCAAAAAAACAGGTACAAAAAAGATTTTGTCATAATGAAATTCGGTCAAAACTTTCTGTGCTAATAACGCATGACCGTTATGCAGAGGATTAAAACTTCCTCCTAAAACTGCAGCTTTCATCCTTCACTTCCAGGATATTGGATTTCTGAGTCATCAAAATCATTTGAGAAGCTTCTTGATTTCATAAACGAACTTCCAAATTCATCATTTTTGTCATCAAAAGTACTCTCATTTTTTTGCTGACCGTTCACAAGTTTCATGATATTATACTGAGCATCTTTCATTCCTCTGCCGGTAACAACGGAAACAGGAATAACACATGTTTCTGGCTCATTTTTTCTGATTTTATCTGCTAGTTCTACAGCCCTTTCAAAAGCACCTTCCACATCTATTTTATTGCACAATACAATTCTCGGTTTTTCCATCAATTCATCAGAATAATTTGCAAGTTCATTACACAAAGTATCATAAGCAGTAAGATAATTATCATCAGAACAATCAATCATGAATATCAAGCAGGCAGTTCTTGTAATATGCTTTAGAAAAGTATCGCCAAGTCCCAGACCTTCGCTTGCGCCTTCAATAATTCCAGGAATATCGGCAATAATAATATCACTTTCGTCATCAATTCTCAAAACACCAAGATTTGGAATGATAGTTGTAAAAGGATACGGAGCAATTTTTGGACGTGCATTTGTAAAATATGTCAACAATGAAGATTTTCCGGCATTTGGAAATCCAACAAGCCCAACATCCGCCATAATAGAAAGCTCAAGTTTCAAAAACCTGGTTTCACCATGAATTCCAGGATTTGCATGACGAGGCGCCTGATTTGTAGATGTTTTAAAATGAACATTCCCCCAGCCACCGTTTCCGCCTTTCAAAAAAACAAATCTTTCATCACCATTTGCACTTGTAAAATCATAAATAATTTCATCAGTTTCAGCATCTTTTATAGTAGTTCCAGGAGGAACAGGAATAACACAATCTTCTCCATCCGCTCCATAACGATTCCAGCCCTGACCATCCCCACCATTTTTTGCTTTAAAACAATGCTTATGTCTGATTTTTGCCAGAGTACGCAAATTTCGTTTTACAATAAAAACAATGTCACCGCCTTTTCCACCATCACCACCATTTGGTCCGCCATGAGGTACATATTTTTCACGACGAAAAGCGACACAACCATTTCCACCATTTCCAGAACGAACTTCAATCAACGCTTCATCAGCAAAACCAATCATTTACATCTCCAAAATCTTCTCAAAAAAAAAGCCCGGCAGATTTTTCGTCAAACCGGGCATTCCAAAATTAGTAAACTAATTCTATGCTTATTCAGCTAAACAGAACGCATCATATAAATGGTTGATATTTTAAACCATTTATACAAACACAGAGCTTCTTTGAAACTCTTTTTATTGAACTATTTTGCTACTTCAACAGAAACAACTTTATGATTATTTCTTTCTCCGTAAACAACTTTTCCGTCAGCTACAGCAAACAAACTATCATCACCAGCTTTCATAACATTGTTGCCAGGATAAAATTTTGTTCCACGCTGTTTAAGAATAATTGAACCTGCAGTTACAGTTTCACCAGCATATTTTTTAATACCCAAATTCTTTGGATTTGAATCGCGTCCGTTTTTTGCACCAGATCCACCACGTGTTCTTCCCATAGTAATCTCCTTATAAAAATCTAATTATGCAAGTGTGATTGATTCAACACGTACTTTTGTGTACTGCTGTCTATGACCAATAAGACGATGATAGTCTTTCTTTGATTTATATTTGAAAACAAGAACTTTTTTATCTTTAAAAGTTTCTTCAACAACTACAGTAACTTTTGCTCCAGCAACATATGGAGTTCCAACACTAATTTTATCACCATCACTTACCAAAAGAACTGTATCAATGTCAATTTTTGTACCTTTTTCAGCATCAAGCTTGTCAACTGTAAGGACAACATCTTTTTCAGCTTTATACTGTTTGCCCTTGAATTCGATAGTTGCGTACATATAATACCTCATTAAATAAAATGAATCAAAACGCCAAATGCAGTGGAAAAAGGAAACACAATCCAACCCGCAAAAGACTCGTAAATAAACTGTAAAACAGCATAAAACGGGGATTAAATACTATTCTACCCAAAGTCTAATTACGTAACAAAAATAATATCAAATTTAGGATTTTTTTGCAATAGTCAAATCTAATTTTATATCAACTTTTGCAAGACTTTCTTACATTTCAAAAAAAATATTGAATTAGGAGGGGGAAGTCTCCCCCTGCGCGCCCACTTCGTTGGTCGCTACCCTCTCTGCGGGGGAAACCCCCGCAACGCCCCCGCCCACTATTTTTTACTTATTTAAATGAATGATAATAATTTACGTTTTTTAATTATTACGTATTAAATTGGATGCACTCTTTTTCATTATTTCGTACACTTCCTGCAATACGCTCGTTTCTACGGTTTCGCACAATTTATTTCGTATATTGAAGTTTTTACTTTCCAACAATATCATCCCAAGAATTTTCACCGTCCATACAGTATTTTTCTGAATCTTTTACTGTTACTGTATGAATCTTGTTTGCAAACTCAAAAGAATTTTCCCATCCCTGACAACGCCATTTACCTTCTGGGAAGAAATAACAACCAATATATTTATCTTCGCCATACTTATCTTTTAAAGTGTACAAACTGTATTTAAATTCATGAGTTTTTCCTTGTTCAATCACAACATCATCTGAGACTGCTATCACTGTATAATCAAATTCATCACACTGCATATGAACATCGCGTATATAGTTGGCAACAGTAAGCTTTCCACTTGTATTATTTACAATCTTGTAAATAAAATCCTCTGTGCCGTCTGTTACAAAATCATTTAGAGCTTGCGGTTTATAAACTTGAGAATCTGCTGAATTTTCCGGGTATGTATCTTTTACACTTGTACCATCTGTTTCCTGAATCCAGACTCTAAAGCCATAATGATAATAATTAAAACCAGAAACAGTAACCGTCGCATAACTGCCGTCCAGCATTTCTACATTTCTAAGAGTGTAGGCATAGCCCAGGTTTCCTCTTCTATACAATTGACCATCTGCTGCTAAATCCCATACCCAAATCTTAAAGTTTGAGAAATCTGGACTATCAATTTTACCATCCTGTGTAAAGCAAATATGGTCATAATCGTCTTCAGATGAAAGAACTAAATAACTGCCGTTGTCAGTCTTATAGTCCAAAACGTAATAAAGGTTATCTTTGTATTGGAATACAGCTTTTGTGAAATTGCCATTCTCATCCTTGTGGAATACTAAGTCCTGTAAGGTTCCAAGCTTTTCGCCATTTATAACAAGAGTGTTATCAGCCGTATCCAGACTTGTTCCGTATATGCTTGAAGGAACGTTCCAGTTATTACCGTATTGATTTGAAATATAGCCTTGCCAGGAATCTTCTTCTGTAGGCTCTACAAAGATTGCTCTAGAATTTTGTGACGATTTTACAGATTGTTTTACAAAGTCCTGACTGGCTTTTAAGGCTTCTTTCATTGGGGTGTTGTAAAAAGAAGTGTTATAATCAAGTGTGATGCCTCCCAGCTTTTCCTGATTATTATTTAATCCATTATTACAACCCAAAAAAACAAGGATAGAAAATCCTATCCAAATCCATAATGATTTTCTTAAAAAGTTCATAAAAACCTCCCATAAAAAGTCAAGAAGATTGTTTTAACAATCGACTGAGTTTTTTTCAATATTCCGAAATGAAATTAGGAATAATAATTGATGATTAAGCTTGTAGCACAATTTTTTGTAAGATAAAAGTAATGTAATTTCAGTATTTTTCATCTTACATTCTTTAATGTTCTAATAATTTTAATTAAAAAAAACTGTTTGTAAAGAGAGAGAGTTAATCAATATTTGATGAAATATTTCACCATTTTTATTGCTCTCGGCAAATTCTGTAAAGCTAAAATGATTTTTTTGGTGAAAAAATTCACTGAATTTTGATTAAATTGTTCTCACTACAAAACTTTTTTCTGATGTAAAATATCCATAGAAATGAAAAAAAACGCTAAGATTGTGTGATTTTATCTTACTAAGATGAATTACGTCATCCTGGAACTCCGGCTTTAACAATTGAGAAGGCTTTAGAAAAATCTTCATTAAAATCATAACTTTGAAGAAAGTTTCAACTTTCGAAAAGTTATGATTCGTTCGCATCGAGCGAACAGTTGAATAAGAGAATTTCGTTAGTAACTCTAAGTTGATGTAATTAAGTGTAGCGATGTAAAATTCTACCTTATTTTTACATTACCTTTCCCTATAGAAAATTTTCCAGGATGTAATTCGCTTTTAACAATAGTTCCATTTCTCCATTCAATATCCATTGTATATCCACCTTTTATTGCAATTCCTCGGATACAACCATTCTGCCAAGCTGGCTCAGAAGGAAGAGCAGGAAGTAATTTTACCGTAACTGTGCCATCCTCTTCCATCTCACTTTGAACCAAAAGTCGCAGAATGCCTGCAAGAGCTCCAAAATTTCCGTCAATCTGGAAAGGAGGATGATTATCCAAAAGATTAGGCAAAGTTGAATTCTTAAAAAGTTTTACAATAGAAGAAAGAGCATGGTCTCCCATCCCAAGCTGGGCATAAAAGTTGATTATCCAAGCCTGACTCCAACCAGTGTGACCGCCACCATTGCTCAGTCGTTTTTCAAGAGTTTTTTTTGCGGCTTCACAAAGTTCTGGAGTTCGCTCAAGTGTAATAGTATGACCAGGAAAAAGTCCATAAAGATGAGATATATGCCTATGACCAGGTTCCACTTCCTGCACCTGAACATTCCATTCCATAAGAGAACCATCATCATTCAATTCTGGCTTTTTCAAATGATTTAGAACATACTCAAAATCATCAAAATCTTTTTTGGAATACTCATTTCCTTTTTCATCAACGCAACTTTCTTCTATAAATTTATACGATTTTATTACACTTGAAAATAAATGTTCCAAAATCATATTATCCATTTCGCAACCTTCACAGAAAGCTCCTACTTCGCCAGTTTTGGTTACATAAGAGTTCTCTGGTGAAACTGAAGGATTAATTACAAGATATGGATTTCCATCGTCTGCAATCAAATCACATGGTCTCAGAAAATCAACAAAAAATTTACATGCCTCATGCATTAAATAATAATATCGTTTCAAAAAAGCTACATCCATTGTATATTCAAAGTGTTCCCAAATATGCGTAGACAACCAGGCTGCACCCAAAACCCAATAAGTTCCCGGAAGCCATGCATCTTGAGGTGCAGCATCACCCCAAAAATCAATATTATGATGTAATACATACCCTTTGCAATTGTACATTTTCTGGGCAACTTTCTTTCCATTCTCATAAGATCTTTCCAAAAGATTAATAAGTGGCAATTCACATTCACAAAGATTTGTCATATTGGCAGGCCAGTAATTCATCTGCGCGTTAATATTGATTGTATATTTACTTCCCCATGGTGGATCCATATAACAATTCCATAACCCCTGTAAAGTTAATGGCAGAATTCCAGGTTTCCTGCTTCCGCTAATCATCAGATATCTTGAAAAATCTGAATATAAATTAACTAACTCTACATTTTCATTATTACAATCTGATAATAACTCTGAAACGCTTCTATTATTTCTGTTTTGATTGCCGATATTTAAACTAAATCTATTCCAATATTCTGAATACTCTATAATATGTTCCTGATATAATTTATTTACATACTCTGATAAATTGTACTTTTGAGATTCCTGCTTTATTTTTTCGATATTTATTTCACATTTATTAGTCCATGAATTATTTAAAATCGCTTTATCATAATCATTTTTAGTCTTTATTTTATCATTCCATTGCCAGCATTGAATATCGATAAATAACAACACTTCTGAACAGTCTTTTCCTGTAATGCAAAAACCATTTGTTTCGATTTTTCCGTCACTACTTATAGCTCCAACACTGGCGCAAAAAGGAATCCCATGTGAATCTTCCATGAAAACACAATTTTCCTTGATATTTATATTATCAATCCAAATTCCTCTATCAAAATATCCACGGAAACAGATTTTGTTACTTTGTGATGACTTTATATGCATAAATAACATATCTTTTTTTGCACTTATCCATGTTTTTCTAGTAAAGACAATATTATCGTCATTCTGATAAGTCACATTAACTGTTGCTTTAGAAATATCTAATTCAGAACTGTAACTCTCCAAATATTTTTGTGGAGTTTTATGTTGTAAAGGGAATCCACACTCAATTCCAAAGTTATCATTCTCGAAAAAATCAATTTTAAATTCACCTGCAGTTTGGTATACTCTTTCATTAAAAGAGGTTCCAGAAAGGCTCTGAAATCCTAATTCCTGAGCATCTTTTACATTTCCTTTTTTAATTAATTCTCTGATTTTAATTATATTTTTTTGAGTATCTGGATTAATTCTATCGATTGGACCTCCAGACCAAATTCCTTCTTCATTTAATTGAATGATTTCATTTGCGGGATGAGTTTTTATCATACATCCTAATCTTCCATTTCCTAAAGGTAAATACTCTTCCCATTGGTCAGGAATTTTATTAAATTTCAAAGTCTTACTCATAAACCTTCCGTTGTAACTAAAAGTCAAGAAGTTTTTTTCAACTATCAATTGACTTTTTTTACACTGTTTCTAAATTAAATGAGAAACAGCAAGTGATTATTTAGTTCGCACCACAAACTTAGATAAGATAAAACTACGCTATCTTATAAGTTTTTATTCTACACTTTCTTTTAAACAAAAAAAAGCACTCTACAATAAATAGAGTGCTTTTATAATGGGCAGTGAGAGGATCGAACTCCCGACATTCTGGGTGTAAACCAGACGCTCGTACCAGCTGAGCTAACTGCCCTTAAAAGCCTGGCAGCATCCTACTTTCCCGCGAAGAGCAGTATCATCGGCGTAAGAG
>SAMEA104315430__coassemble_266_pt1 | contig 25649 bp, 21 predicted proteins | sample SAMEA104315430__metabat2_low_PE_026 | metagenome-assembled genome bin SAMEA104315430 (sample SAMEA104315430) | gut metagenome | biome: Monkey gut; feature: monkey-associated habitat; material: faeces | place: China | collected 2013 | reverse complement strand
TAACCTTGGTTATTTTTTTAAGAAAACATCATTTTCTATTGACAAACAAAAACAGTTTTTGAAATTTCTGCTTTCTTAAAGTATATTAATACTAAGGTTCCAACAACCGATTTTACAAAAAGACTAAACACCCTTGTTGAAGAATCTAAAATCAACAACAAATTTCGGAAACTTACAACAACATTTAACACTTTATTCCAAGTCGCTTCAAAATATGCAACTATTTTAGTATCACACACTACAACATAATTATCATTATTCCATGTGTTCGGTATACGTTCAATTTGTTCTTCTGGCAAAAACGAACCATTAGTAAAAAACCATTTATTTTCCTTTTTTCTTAATTCCCTAATTCAAACTGTAGGGTTTTCATTTATTTATCTTTTATCAATATATTTTATAAAAGCAGCTATACGAAATGATTATAACATTAATTCATCAAGCAACATTTTAAATCTAAAAATTTATGACAAATTAACTATTCGGGATGCACTTTGGCTCATACAAATTCAAAACAAAGTAAAATATGATGCTATAGCAATAAATTCAAAAGTTTCCACTGGCACAGTAAAAAATAGACTTAAATTCATTTTTTCTGTTTTAGAAGTTGGAGACAAGCATGGTTTTTTAAATGAATATGGGACATTTGAAATTTGCTATGGTGAATACTCTTCTGAACAAATAAGCTCTATGACATTTACAGACGATGATTTTATTGAATAAAATCCATATTCTTGTAAATACAAGGACGACAAAAAAATTGATTTCTGGATTGTTTCGGCTGCGTCTCATTAATGCAAGGATGAATACAGTCGATGTGTTTGTTGCCTTCATGGAATTTTCATAATTCGGGAGATTTGGAACTTTGAAATAAGAATTTCATACATAAGAGTAACTCTTTTTTTGTAACGTTTAAATCAAATGGCTATAATTGCGCCATTTGATTTAACTTAGAGTTTCTTTCGAAACTCTTTTATTGAACTGTTCGCGAAGACGCAAACGCAATTGCAATCCTCGAAAGTTGAAACTTTCTGCGGTCTGCAATTTTAAGGAACCTTTCAACTAAACTCGAAATTCAGACTATATGATTCCTCGAACATGTTCTTTCGTTCGCATTTTAACATTATTTTCCCATTGTGAAACTATCAATTTTCTTCTATAATAATGATTATGGCTTACAAAATTTTTATTGATGGAAAAGAAGGCACTACCGGGTTAAAGATTTTTGAACGGTTTGCAAAAAGAAATGATATTGAATTAATTACGATTGACGAAGATAAAAGAAAGGATTCTGCTGAACGTGCGAAAATGATTAATGAATCTGACTTTACGTTTCTTTGTCTTCCTGACGCAGCTGCAATTGAATCTGCCGCTTTATGCACAAATCCAAAAACGGTTATTATTGATGCATCCACTGCTCACAGAACTAATGATTCTTGGGCGTATGGTTTTCCTGAATTGGACAAATCTTTTAGGGACAAAATTGAAAAATCTAACAGAATTGCTGTGCCAGGATGTTATGCTTCTGGAACTATTGCAATTCTTTATCCTCTTGTAAAATCAAAAATTATGCCGAAAGATTATCCTGTGTGCGTTCATGCAGTAAGCGGATATTCTGGAGCTGGAAAAAAAGCAATTGCTCAATATGAAGACTCTGACAGAAATCCTGAACTTTCTTCTCCCCGCCTTTATGCACTGACTCAAAATCACAAGCATTTGCCGGAAATCAAAAAAATCTCTGGTCTTGATTTTGAACCAATTTTTAATCCTTACATTTGCGATTACGTGCAGGGAATGTCTGTTACTGTTGGATTACATTCCAGACTTCTTTCTAAAAAGGTGACTGCAAAGGATGTTTGGGAACTTTTTGCTTCTCATTATGAAAGTTGTAATTTTGTGCAGGTTGCAGGCTTTATGGGCGAAGGTGTTTTGACAGAACAGTTCATTGCTGCAAATACTTTGGCAAATACAAACAAAATGCAGATTTTTGTGTATGGCAATGACGAACGCATTATGATTACAACAAGATTTGATAATCTTGGTAAAGGTGCAAGTGGTGCTGCGGTGCAGTGTTTGAACATAAGAATGGGAATTGATGAAACAGTGGGGTTACTATAATGGCAAAATATATTTCTTTAACTTTTGATGACGGACCTTGCAATCCAAGTGATGATGTAATGAACAGAATGCTTGACATTCTAGAAAAGCATAACATTGTGGCAAGTTTTTTTCTAATTGGAAATAAAATCACAGAAGAAAATAAAAAAGTGATAAAACGTGCTTTTGATATGGGTTGTGACATTCAAAATCATTCTTGGACACATCCTGGAATGTCAAAGCTTTCGAAAGAAGAAATTCTTGAAGAATATAACAAATGTGACCAGGCTATTATTGATATAACTGGAGTAAAACCAGAATTTTTCCGTCCTCCGTTTATTGATGTAAATGATTTGATGCACGAAACTATTCCAACACCTTTTATCTGCGGTTATGGAGTGGAAGACTGGGTTCCTGCTGTCGGTGCTGATGAACGTTACGAAAGAATGCTTGCTGGCGCAAAAGACGGACTTTTGTATCTTTTGCATGTAATGGAAGGAAATCAGGCAACACTTGATGCTGTAGATAAAATTATTCCAGTTTTGAAAGAACAGGGATATGAATTTGTTACTGTTCCAAAAATGTTTGAGTTGAAAGGTGTTGATAAAAAAGCACACACAGGCATTTTATGGACAGAAGTTAAATAAGGCACTTTTTGCTAAAATTTTTTATAAAACATCTTGCATATTACGAGTTAAAACAGTATAAATATACAAAATCTTATATATCGGGTGAATATTTATGCAAAAAATTAATTTTATAGATGGCGGAGTTTGTGCTCCTGCTGGATTTACTGCAAATGGAATGCTTTGTCATATAAAAGAAAGCAGAACAAAAAATGACACTGCACTTGTTTTTTCTGAAAAACCTTGTAATGTTGCAGGTGTTTTTACAAAAAACAGAGTTCAAGCTGAAAGCGTAAAACTTACAAGAAAAAATATTGCTGACGGTAAAGCTCAGGCACTGATTGCAATTTCTGGAAATGCAAATTGCTGTACTGGAGCTCAAGGTGCTGAAAATGCACTTAGAATGGCACAATGCACGGCAAAAGAATGTGGAATTGCACCAGAAGATGTAGTGGTTTATTCTACAGGTGTAATTGGTGCTCAGTTTGACGTAACTAAAGTTGAAAAAAATATTAAAACTCTAAAAGATGGGCTTTCGAAAGAAGGTCACAAAGAAGCGCGCATTGCTATTATGACTACTGACACACAGTTTAAAGAAGCTGCTGTTGAGTTTTCTATTGGTGGAAAAACTTGCAAAATGGGAACTATGTGTAAAGGTTCTGGAATGATTCACATAAATATGGGGACAATGCTCAGTGTAATTACCACAGACTGCGCAATTTCTTCAAACATGCTTGATAAAGCTTTGCACGAGTCAATTTTGGGAACTTACAATTGTGTTTCTGTTGACGGTGATACTTCTACAAACGATTCTCTGACAATTTTTGCAAACGGTCTTGCTGGAAATAAAGAAATTACCCAGGAAGATGATGATTACAAAACTTTTCTTGAAGCACTTAACAAACTGAACACTGTTATGGCAAAAAAAATAGCGGCTGATGGTGAAGGCGCTACTCGTCTTGTGGAATGTAATGTAAAAGGCGCAAGAACTGTTGAAGCTGCGAGAGGTCTTGCAAAAGAAATTATCTGTTCGTCTTTGGTGAAAGCTGCTATGTTTGGAAGTGATGCAAATTTTGGAAGATTTTTGTGTGCTATGGGTTATAGCGGTATTGATTTTGACCCGGACAAAACAAGCATTTGGTTTACAAGCAATGAAAATTCAAAACGTTTTTTTGATAATTATGATGATTTTGAAGTTCATGGTGAAAATTCAATTCTTGTTTACAAAGACGGTGTGCCTGTTGCCATTGATGAAGATTTGGCAAAGAAAATTATGAGTGAACAGGCTGTAGAAATTCTTGTGCAATGTGGCGATGGAGATGCCTGTGGTACTGCCTGGGGTTGCGACTTGACTTACGATTATGTAAAAATAAACGGTGACTACAGAACTTAAATTTATTGGATTTATGTGAATGTTTCTGTGGTAAATGCGTGAGCGCTGTGCAAGGCGCCGAAGGCGTACCGAAGCGTAGCGTAGGTATGAGCGACAGCGAACCTGGAACATAGCGACCCGAGCGAACGAATGTGAGCGAGGGGCACGCCCAAATTTTTATGATTATTATGTGAGGACAAAAAATGGAAAATTCCGATACTCTTTCTACTGAAACCTGGTCAAAAGTGCTTTCTGAGGCGCTTCCTTATTTTAAACAGTGGTGTGGCAAAGTTGTTGTTGTAAAATATGGCGGAAATGCTATGCTCAACGAGGAGCTGAAGCAGGCGGTGATGGAAGACATTGTTTTGCTCAGTACGATTGGAATTAAAGTTGTGCTTGTGCATGGCGGTGGTCCTGAAATTAACAAAATGCTTGAAAAAATCGGCAAGGAATCGAAATTTGTGGACGGGCTTCGCTACACGGACGAAGAAACTATGGAAGTGGTGCAGATGGTTTTGACCGGCAAGTTGAACAAGGATATTGTCGGAATTCTTTTGCAAAAAGGTGGCAAGGCTGTTGGGCTTTCGGGTGTGGATTCTGGTCTTTTGCGTGCTGTAAAAACTACCAAAGATTTAGGTTTTGTTGGCGAAGTGACTCAAGTGCATCCTGAAATTATTACTTCACTTTTGGATAAAGGTTTTATTCCTGTTGTTTCGACGGTGGCTTTGGGTGAGCAAGGAGATGATTCGCGATATAATATAAATGCTGACACTGCGGCTGCCAAAATTGCTGTTGCCTTAAAAGCTGAAAAATTTGTACAGCTTACGAATGTGCCTGGCGTTTTACGAAATATTGATGACCCGACTACTTTGATTAAACGTATTGAAAAAACTGCTTTGGGTTCGCTTAAGGCTACTGGGATTATTGCCGGTGGTATGATTCCAAAAATTGACTGCTGTCTTACTGCGCTGGAAGGTGGAGTGCCTAGAACTCATATTATTGACGGTCGTGTTCCTCACAGTCTTTTGATAGAAATGTTCAGCGACCGCGGTATTGGAACGATGATTTATTAGTTTGAGCGGGCTCGCTTGGAGTTTATGCTATTGTGCGGTTAGGTCTGTGCGGGCAGATTTTTCACCGTGGGCAGCTTTTGTATCGCGAGCAGACGGCTTTATGTTGAAGAAACACTCTGGATTTTAATGTCCAAAGTGTTTTTTTTGTTTTTTTGACTAAAGATATTTTTTGATTGCTGCGAGAAGTTCTGAATATTCTGTAAATGCTGGATACTGCGGATAGTCTTTTATGATTTGTGGTGTTGAACGGAATAAAAATCCTGCTTTTGATGCTTGAATCATTCCTAAATCGTTGAAACTGTCGCCGCTAGCTATTGTTTCAAAACCGATTGACTGTAATGCTTTTACTGTTGTGAGTTTGCTTTTTTCACAACGCATTTTGTAGCCTGTTATTTCCCCTTTTTCTGAAACTTCAAGTGAATTACAGAAAATTGTTGGCTGACCTAGTTTTTTCATAAGTGGAGCTGCAAACTGACTGAATGTATCGCTTATGATGATTGTCTGACAACATTCTCTCAGTTCGTCTAGAAATTCTTTTGCACCTGGAAGTGGGTCAATTTTTTCTATTGTTTCCTGTATTTCTTTTAAGCCCAATCCGCGTTCTTTTAGAATGTTGATTCTGAATTTCATTAATTTATCGTAATCTGGTTCATCGCGAGTTGTCCTTCGTAATTCTGGAATGCCTGTTGCATCTGCAAACGCAATCCAAATTTCTGGAACAAGAACGCCTTCCAAGTCAAGACATGTAATAATCATTTTTATAAACCTCTGTTGTTGATTTTTTGAAAACCATGATTTAAATTGCAAGAAACTGCATTTTTGTTCATAACTTTCATTTTATCTTACAATAGTATATTTATTGAAATATGTCAAAGAAAAGTGTAAAATAAATATTCTTGAAAAAGCGCAAAGTTTGATGATAATTTTGTCAAATCCTTAAGCAATTTTTTTTTGGGTACATTGTGATGCAGAATAAAAAAAAGAAACGTAAAGTAAAAAAATCGAGAAAACCGAAAGTATATATTCCGCCTTATAAAATCATAATTCTTTGCAGCATTGTAATAATTATCTGCATGGCTCTTTTACTCGTTACAACGATTAAATCTTCTGAAAATCCTCAAAATTCTTCTATTCAAAATCGTTATCAGCAGACTGAAGTTGCGCAGAAAGAAAAGTCATCAAATAAAAAAAATGAAACTCCTGCCCAAGTCGAAAAAAAAGCTGAAGAGAAAAAAGAGAAAAAAGAAAAAATTGACAGCCAGAAAAAAATCGATAATTCAAAGGAAAATTCTAAAAAAAAGCAGCAGGATAAGCAAAATTCAATTAATACTGAAACATCGAAATCTCAAAAAAACGAGCATAATAAATCTGCTAAATCTGAAAATCAGATTTCTGACAAAAATGAAATGGCAAAAGAAAATAAGTCTGAAACAAAACAGGCAAAAAAAACACCTGAAACAGAAATTAAAAAACCTGAAATAAATGAAAGTCAAAATTCTGCCAAAGCTGACAATAAAAAAATACAGGAAAATAAAAATCAAAAAGTTCCAGAAAATTCAAAAACTCAAGAAAATAAAAATCAAAAAAAATCAGAAACTCCAGAACCTGCTGAAACTCAAAAAATTGCAATAAAAGCGGATAAATTTGGTTTTCCTCAGGCAAAAAATCACGCACAAATCATTTTTGTTTTTGATGACGGCGGACAAAATTTATCTCATCTGGAACCTTTTTTAAATCTTCCAATTCCAATAACTATTGCGGTTCTTCCACGACTTGCACATTCAGTTGAAGCGGCACAAAAAATCAAAAAGAGCGGAAAGGAACTTATACTTCACCAGCCTATGCAGGCGTTGAATTCAAAAGTTAATCCGGGACCTGGTGCAATCACTCCACAAATGTCAGAAGATGAAATAATTGCAACTTTGTTCTATAATATTAATGAAATTGGACCTGTTGCCGGAATGAATAATCACGAAGGTTCTGCAATCACAGCCGATGCAGAAAAAATGGCAGTTATTCTCAAACTGGCTAATGAAGAGGGAATTTATTTTCTTGACAGCCGCACAAATTCTGAAACAAAAGTGCCGTATGTTGCACATCTTATGGGATATTCATATTATGAACGAAATATTTTTCTGGATAACGAAAAAACAAAAGAAAACGCTTTGAAGGAATTAAAAAAGGGGCTCGAAATTGCAAATAAAAAAGGCAGTGTCATAATGATTGGACATATTTGGAGCGCTTCTTTTCTTCCAGATTTTCTGCTGGAAGTTATTCCAGAATTGCAGGAAAAAGGATATACTTTTAGTACTGTAAGTGCTTCTAACGCACAAAAATTTTGATTAGTCCACGTTTTCATTCAAAGAGGTAGTTGATATGAAAGTTTTAGGAATTGAATCTTCTTGTGACGAAACAGCTTGTGCCATCGTTGAAGACGGTCATAAAATCTTGAGCAATGTTGTTGCAACACAAATTCCTTTTCATCAGATTTATAAAGGTGTAGTTCCAGAAATTGCAAGCCGCAAACATGCTGAATGGATTTTGCCCGTGGTGCGTCAGGCTTTGACAGAAGCAAATCTTACACTTGACCAAATTGATGCAATTGCCGCAACAAATAGACCAGGATTAATGGGGTCACTTCTTGTGGGTTTTACATTTGGAAAAACTCTTGCATGGGCGTGTCACAAGCCTTTTATCGCAATTAACCACATGCTTGGTCATCTTTATGCTGCGCAACTTGCAACTCCAGTTGAATATCCTTTTTTGGGGCTTCTCGTTTCTGGTGGACACACAATTATTTGCAAAGTGAATGATTTTGATGATTTGGAAATTCTTGGAACTACTGTTGACGATTCTGTAGGCGAAGCATTTGATAAAGTGGCAAAATTTTACGGTCTTGGATATCCTGGGGGAGTAATTATTGATAATCTTGCAAAAAATGGAAATCCAAAAGCAGCCCGTTTTCCCATTCCAAAACTTGATGAAAAAGAGCACCGTTACGATGTTTCTTTCAGCGGATTAAAAACAGCAGTAATTCATCAGTGCGACCAGTTTTGGCAGGAAGGTTTTGAACATTCTACAGAAAATATGTGTGCCGCTTTTCAAGAAACAGCAATAAAAACACTGACTTCGCGTCTCCTTCGGGCAGCTGACGATACAGGATTGAAAACTGTTGTCTGCGGTGGAGGCGTAGCTGCAAATTCACTTTTGCGTGCCGAACTTGCAGGACGCAAAGATTTAACCTGCATCTTCCCTCCTCTGAAACTTTGTGGCGATAACGGCGCTATGATTGCTGGCGTTGCATATCATTTTTTGAAACGTGGTGATACAAGCGATTTGCATACCGTTCCATGTGCTAGAATTCCGCAATTTAAACGTGGGTTGGCTCAAGTGCGTCATGAAAAATAGAATTGTTTGCTTTTTTTGTAAAATTTTCCGAAATTTGTAAAAGTTTCAGAAATTGAATCGGGAGCTGATTATTATGGATGAATTACTAAAAATTAAAGCATTCGCCAATCGGGAAGCCATTCCCATCATGCAGGATGAAGGCTGCGATTTTATTTGTGACTACATTTTAAAAAATGATGTAAAAACGGTACTCGAAATTGGAACTGCCATCGGATATTCTTCAATCAGGTTTGCAAGTTTAAAAGATGATATTCACGTCACAACAATCGAGCTGGATATAGAACGCTACACAAAAGCAAACCAGAATTTCAAACTCTGCAAACTGGAAGACAAAATCACTTCGATTCACGACGATGCACTGATTCATGATTTTTCGGAAAAGTTTGATTTGATTTTTATCGATGCTGCAAAAGCACAGTATATCAAATTTTTTGAAAAATATAAAAATAATCTTTCTGCAAATGGCGTAATCATAAGCGATAACCTTTCATTTCACGGTATGGTCGATGATTTAACTTTAACACATAATTACAGTACAAAAAAACTAGTAAAAAAAATTCAAAAATATGTTGAGTTTTTAAAAACAAACGAAGAATTTAACACAGAATTTTTTGAAATTGGCGACAGAATTTCAATCAGCAGAAAAAAATCACTGGCTATCTGATAAAATTTCATTCACTCTGCTCAAAACCAGTTTTTTGTTTCTCGTCCAGTCTGGCGCAATCAGAATTTTTTTGGGAGGGTCGCCTGTAAGCCTGTGAATAACAACATTTTTTGGAATAATTTTAAGCGCTTTTTTTAATAATGAAAAATATTCTTCCGATTCAAGCGGTATGTATTCACCTTTTTCAAACATTTTTTGCAAATCAGTTTGTGCCAGAACATAAAGATTTGTGATTTTAATTCCATCACTTTTTGCATTTACAACATCCAAAACTGTTTTCAGCATATCACATTCAGATTCGCCTGGCAAACCAAAAATCACATGACTTACAATATGAATATTACTGTTAGCCTCATGAAGTTTTTTGACAGCATCAAAATAAACTTGATTATTATAACCGCGCCTGATTACCCCAGCTGTTTTCTCATTTGTAGATTGTAATCCAAGTTCAACCTGGACATAAGTTTTTTTTGCAATATTGCCAATAATTTTCAGACATTCATCATTCAGGCAATCAGGACGAGTAGCAATGGCAATTCCTGCAATATCAGGACAAGAAAGCGCACGAAGCCACAAACTTTTCAGTCTATCTAAATCGCCATAAGTATTCGTAAAGTCTTGAAAATAAGCAATGTATTTTACATTCTCATGATTTTTCAATTTCGGAGTTAAAAGCATTTTTGCTTTTTCAATTTGAAGTTCAATATCCAAAAAAGAATCAGGCACAAAGTCACCACTTCCTGCCTGACTGCAAAAAATACAACCTCCAAATCCAATCTTTCCATCACGATTAGGACAAGTGCATCCTGCAGAAACAGAAATTTTATATGCCTTTGTGCCAAAAATTCCTTTATAAAAATTACTGACTGTCACAAAAATTACCAGTGTCCAGAAGCACCGCCACCGCCAAAATGACCACCGCCACCAGAAAAACCACCACCGTGGCCACCACTAAATCCGCCAAAACCAGACAAATTTGAATGATGATGCACAGAATGTCCATTATTCACCAGGTTGGAGAGGAAAATCCATTTGAAAATTCCGCCTTTTGAACAAATCACAACAAAAATAAAAATAACCCAGATAATCATAAAGAAAATGCCGGCGCCAGAATCATCTTCATCTTCCAAAACATTTTTGCTTACAAGTTCTGCATTGCCGGAAGCAATACCACCCATATTTTGAATGCCTTTTACAATTCCATCAGAATAATTTCCATCTTTAAATTCAGGAATTATAACATTTCTTATAATAAGTCCACATTTTGCATCAGTAAGTAAGCCTTCAAGACCATACCCTACTTCAATTCTAAGTTCGCGTTCATCCATTGCAACAAGAAGCAAAGCACCGTTATCTTCGCCATCCTTTCCAAGTTTCCATTTTTCAGCAACTTTCACACCAAAAGCCGCAATATCTTCTCCTTTTAAACTTGGAATAGTCAAAACAGCAATCTGAATTCCAGTTTGCTCATCCAAAGAAGCCAGATATTCTGTCAATTCTTTTTCATCATTTTTACTAATGACGTTTGCATAATCATTTACACGGCCTTTCAGTGCAGGAACATCAAGAGCAAAAGCATTTGCAAAAAAAACAAGAAAAAAAGCAAAAAACAAACCTTTCTTCAATTTAGACTTATTCACTTTAGACTTAGACGAATAATTTTTCAAAAAAACTTTATTTTCCAGCAAACAATTGTTTAGAACCATTCTTCATCTCCCAAAATTACTAAACCATCAGAAAGTTCATTTGGATTTTCTTCTTTGCACGGAAAATTTTGTGCCAAAAGATCACCACATTTTGAAATTGCATCAGTAAAAGCAAGAATTGCATCTCCTTTTTTCAAGTTTTCAGCAAGTTCATCCGCAATCAAATTCCACATATCCTGCGAAATTTTTTCAGAAATTCCACGGTCAGCAATAATTCTTACCTGACGTTCCATATATGAAACAAAAATCAAAATGCCGGAATGTTCTTTTGTATCATAAACTCCAGATTCTGTAAAATACCTGAATGCCCTATGAGTAACACAAGTTTTTCTTACAGAAAGAGGAATTACAATTCTGTCAATGGCAGGAATATTTGCAAGATAAAACGAAATCACCACAGTCGAAAAACAACTGACAACATAAAAGACAGGCAAAATCCAACTTGGCTCATTCTGCCAATATAACAGTCTGTACAAATCAAGAATTTTATCAGAAAAAGGAAGCAATGCAATCAAAACAATAGCACCAATCAAATCAGCCCAAAGCAATTCCCAAAACGAATAATGAGCACTTTCAGCAGCCACAGCCACTGCAATTTCACCAGTAGTTTTCGCTTCCACCTCAGCAACACAATCCTTAATTTTTTGCATTGCTTCATCATTCAACTTAAGCTTTTTACACAATTGTTTACTTTTCATTCACAAAACCTAAACCAAAAACACTAAAATTCCACTTTTGGAGCAGACTGAGCTTCTGCACTTGCCGAGAAATAAATCTTCTTTTCAAAACCACTCATATTGGCAATAATATTCGTTGGAAAACTTCGGATTTTCGAATTGTATTGCTTAGCTGCGTCATTATAACGACCACGTGCTACCGTAATTCTGTTTTCCGTACCTTCGAGTTGATCCTGCAAAGCAAGGAAATTCTGATCAGCTTTCAACTCAGGATAATTTTCCGTAACCATCAAAAGCCTCTGCAAACTCGAACCAAGCTGATCCTGCACCTGCTGATACCTTTCAAACGCCTCAGGATTACTTAAAACTTCATCACTAATATTTATCTGTCCGCCAGCCTTCGATCTTGCATCACTCACCTGCTTAAAAACTTCACTTTCGTGACTTGCATAACCTTTTACAGTGGAAACAAGATTTGGAATCAAATCCATACGACGCTGATACTGATTTTGAACCTCAGCCCACTGTCCGCTCACATTTTCTTCCATATAAACAAGCGAATTGTAAGTATTCTTATAGCAAGAAAAAAGTGCAACCGCACACACAACAAAAATAATCAGAACAACAAGCCATTTTGGAAATTTTTTCATCAAATTCTCCCATAATAATTAAATTTTCAACACAAAATTCAGGTAAAACAAATGCCGCACAATTTCAGCGATTTTTATCTTACACTTCAATAAAATAAAGCAGCAAAAACCACAAATATTTTATTGATAATAATAATGCGGGCGACTTGGAGCTACGCTCCAAACAGGCTTTCCGCACTTCGCTACCGCTCATCCTCCGCACTCGGCTTAGCCTCGCTTGCGGTGGACTGCTTCGCAGGTGCTCCAATCCTTGTCGCATCTACCAAAATTACTTTAAGTACATCATTATAATTTACATAAATAAAACACATAAAGTCAACAAGAAAATGATTAAAAAATTGGAAACGTGGGTTAAACATGCGAGGTCTGTCCCTGCATGTGCTGGTCGTTGAAACACCAGTGCACGTATTGTTTAGCACATGCTGCGAGTTTTTTTAACGCTTCGCTAAAAACTCGGGAAAATTTTAAGTTTAAACATGCAAGGTCTGTCCCTGCATGTGCCATAGCATTTAAACTCCATCATCTGTTGATTTTTGCACATGCTACGAGTTTTTTTTAACGCTCCGCTAAAAACTCGGGGAAGTCTTAAGTTTAAACATGCGAGGTCTGTCCCTGCTTGTGCTGGTCGTTGGAATACCAGTGCACGTTTTGTTTAGCACATGCTGCGAGTTTTGGCATATTAAAATAAACACATTACAGAAAAAATGCATTTTTGCCGGGCGGCTTTTTGTGCTTCACACAAAAACCAGGCTTGCCGCAAATTTCCCCTTAATTTTTTTACAAAAAACTTCTTATTGACAGCTGCCAAAAACTATCCAATAATAATGACAAAACAAAAAAAAATGTCAAAAATAAACTCGGGAGTTTACAATGAAAAAAACATTACTTATTTTATCTGCATGTTTATGCTTTTTTACATCTTGCCAAAAAAAACAAAAATTAAAACCAGTTAACATCAAACCAATCACAATCGAACAAGACGGTTGTACTATTGTTTCTGATCCACGCCTAGAATTATTGTTAATTGCTTCAAATTTGGCAGGATTCTATCCTATAGGAAATACAAATTCAACTTATGTATCCACAATCCATACATTTTTTAAAAACCATAAAGAGCATGCATTAATTAAACAAATCAAAAAAATCACAAAAAAATACACATATTACATTGACTATTTAATGATTTTTAACTGCATTTCAGAAGATTTTACTACAATTTCAGAAGAAACTCTTCATAATTCAGCAAAAAATTATTGGAAAAAACACAAAGATCAATTCCTTATAAATTTTAATAGCTTTGCACATGACACAAATTTTGCAAAATTCTACTTAGCTTTTGAACATGCCTTAAAAGCTCCCTTGTTCCATGCTAAAGATTATTTCAATACAAATCCAACAATTATCCCAAATATAAATTCTATTTTAACCAAAAATAACAATCAAAAACAAATTATCTATTCCTCTAATTTAGCTTTCAGTAATTACCCAACAACAATACCTAACACCTTGATTTTGGAAAATAAACCAAACAAGGAAAATACTTTTACAAAATTTTGGCTTTTCTCAAATTTATTATACAATTCAATTTTCAAATCTATTGAAGAAAATTGGGAACAATTAAAAGAACCTATTACTACTTTTGTTAAAACTCTTTACGAACAAAATAGAATTACATTTAAAATTGAAGACACAAACACTATTTTGTTGTGTTCTGATATTATGTCATTTTATCTAACCTATCATTTTACAGCGAAAGATTTTCCTGAAGAAATTAATACAGAAATCTATGAATTTCTTAAAAAACAATATTTATATGATTTTTACCCAATTTTGAAACCATTATTCCAAGAATATGAACAAAATCCAGAAAAATATGCTAGTTTTGAAGAATTTTTTAACAATTACCTTGTAAACGAAATTAAAAACATTAGTTTGAATTAATTGTCTTAGCAACCCGTAGGCGAAGCATTTTTTTTTCTAGATTGCTTCGCTTCGCTCGCAATGACATTATTTTTCATTTTTATCGGGATCGACCCGATAATCTCACAAAACAACCTACGGAGATACTTTTATGAAAAAACGCCACCTTTTTTGGATAATTCCTTCAGCACTCATTACATTAATACTTTTACTTTATGTTATTTTAAAATTAATTTCTGTTTTTCATCCTCTTTCTGAACCTTTTGTAAATAGAACAAAACACAAAACAACCCTAACAGAAAAAGAACTTAACAGAGATTTAGATTATATAAAACATTACATGTCAACTTGTTATGCAGGATATGATGATATGGTAGAAAAAGGATTTAATTTAGACTCTGCCATAGAAAATATCTACAATAATACAAAAAAGGAAATGCACAATGGTGTTGTAGCATCTTCTGTATTAATTACAAACACAGTAAAAGAACTTTTAGAAAAAAATCCATTAATTGATGGTCATTTTGGAATTTCTGGAACATATAGAAATCCTTATAAATTGTATTTTTCAGATTTATATTTTGAAGAAAAACAAACTACAACAGAAACAAAATACTTTTTAACAAAAATCCAACGAGAAGAAATAGACAAAGAAGAAAGCTTTTTAAAAAAGAAAGTTCCTCTTACAGAACTTCCACTCAATTTAGAATATACCGGTTCTACACAAAATCTTTACAAATGGTTTGATGGAAACAAAATAATTTACAGATACGGTGTTTTTACAAATAAAGAAATACATTTTGCTTATATTGATTTAAACAATAACAAAGAAAAAATTCCTGTTTATTATTTTGATCGTCTTGAATCTAAAACCAAAAATCAAAGTTATAAAGAAACAAACAAAACTTTATACCTTTCTCTACAGGACTTTGTATTTGACAATGGTTCAGATATATATGAATTTCATGGACAAAAAGAATTCCAAAATTTATTGAATACTGCCAATGAAAAGTCCAGAAATAAAGAAAATATCATTTTAGACTTGCGTTCTAATGGTGGTGGTGAACCAATTAGACTTGCTTTATTATTTGCAAACATTCTTTATGAAAACTATGATTTTGACCTTTTAAATCAAATATTCTTATATGATGATGAAAATTCTAACGCCATCGTTTCTTCTACAATTGCAAAAGCAAGACTTCATTCTATATTTTACGATATAAAAGATTTTTTCAAAAAGCTTAAATTTAGAAATAAAAAAGAAAAATTTGAATATGAAGAATATTACGATTCAATTTATAAAAAACAAAATAAAATCAGAAATAAACAAATTTTACCTCAATTATTTTTCCCTTCCAGAAAAATGATTACTCTTGAACCACAAATGGAAGACAAACCTCTTCCTCCGACTAAGTTTTCTGGAACAATATATATTCTTACAGATCGTTATTCTGCTTCTTGTTCAGAATATACAATGGGAGTTGCCTATAAACTCGCAGAAAAGTTAGATTTTAATGTAGTGCATCTTGGAGATAATTCAAATGGTGCAGTTTATTATGTAAATCCTAGATCATTTGTAACTCCATATTCTGGCTTATGGTTTTATATGCCTACAAAAAAGAATGTCTCAAGAATCTTTGATCATCCAAATTTTAAAGGAGAAGGACTTGGTTGGCTTCCCGAATACTGGGTTACAAAATACAACCTTGCAAACACACTTACAAACCTAATTAACGACCCAGAACTCCCACAAATGCTTGTTGGTCTAGAAAAAAATCATCTATAATTATATGAAATGAACAACTCCACATCATTTCGGGCGAAACAAATCAATCCAGTGAAGAAGTGAACACTAGTTAAATGGATTGCCACGACATAAAGGTCTCGCATTAATTGAGGTCTGTCCCTGGCTCGTGTATGAAACTGATACACAAACATACGTTTTTTTTGCACGAGCCGCGAGTTTTGGCATATTAAAATAAACAAATTACAAAAAAAAATGCATTTTTGCCAAAACTCAGTTACATTTTTGTTTTCAAATCAAGGTCTGTCCCTGCATGTGCCATAACATTTAAACACCATCATTTGTTGATTTTTGCACATGCTACGAGTTTTTTTTAACGCTTCGCTAAAAACTCGGGGAAGTTTTAAGTTTAAACATGCAAGGTCTGTCCCTGCATGTGCTGGTCGTTGAAACACCAGTGCACGTTTTGTTTAGCACATGCTGCGAGTTTTGGCATATTAAAATAAACACATTACAGAAAAAATGCATTTTTGCCAAAACTCAGTTACATTTTTGTATTCAAATCAAGATCGTCCCTATTTGAACTCAAGTTTCCCCATGCCACATCAATTAAATACTTTTTTATATTTTTTCTTGACTTTAAGACACTTTATTTAGTACATTACTTTATAATGAAAAATAAGCAGAACTGGTTTGGTATTTTTTTTGGATTCATTTTATTGATTACCGGGTGCAGCTCCACAAAAAAAGTACGAGAGAATACCTGGAAGTTTTTAAAACAAAATAATGAATCTATCCATTACTATAATTACTATGATGAGTTTAAAGCTCCAATCGAAAATAAAAATCAAGACGAAAATCTAGATGAGGAAAACAGAAAATTTTTGTTTTTACGTCTTTATAATCCTCATTCCTCTTTTAATATTGGAAGTAATATACTCCAAAAGGGTATCGAAATCACAGAAACTCATGATACAAGCGGAAGTCACCTCTCAATTGGATTTGATTTAACTGACAATTTTTATGGACTTACCTTATATGCAAAACCAAATCTTAAACTTGAACAATGCACCGACACTTCAACAAATGAATACATGAAATCCTGCAATCCAAAGAAATCTCTGCAAACTACTTATGCTTTGGAAGTTTCGAAAAAAGAATATGATACTGCATATGCCTGGGTAAAACGAAAGGCAGAATCTGAAAATGCTCATTACGATGTAAGTGAGAATTTTAAAATAGCAGGCGCTCTTTTGAGTACAAATCCTGATTCAAGAAAAATTGATAAGCCACTTACTCAATCTGAAGAATTTGCATTGTTTGAAAATATGAGCAATTTTGTTTGTTCCACTTTTGTTTGCCATGTCCTTTACAGTTCTGTAGATAGTATTCGAAATTATATGAATGAAAATCTCATTGATCCTGACTACACTACTCCAACTGATGTAATTTCTATGCCAGGAATCAAGCAACTTTTTACTTCTAATTGGAATGATTTTAATATTGCAGCTCAAAATTTTGCAGCGAATAATCCTATTTTCCTTGAATATTTATGATTTTGGATATTTTTTTGGATTAATATAAAAACTCTATTCGTTTTTCTTTGTCTTTTTATAATAATTTTGTTATTTTTTAAATATGAACAAAGTGATTAAAGAAAGTTTGAACGTTCTCCTTGTGATTATTGCCGCAGTCCTGATGGCTGTGAATATTAATACTTTTGTATATACAGCAGAACTATTGCCAGGTGGTTTTACAGGAATTGTTCTTCTCATTCAAAATATTTTTCTAAAATATCTGAATGTCAAAATTCCTTACAGTTTGTTTTTGTGGATTTTAAATCTGTGGCCAGCTATGATTTGTCTCAAAAATATCGGAAAGCGTTTTACACTCTTATCCATTTTGATGATTGTAGTTTCCGGTCTTGCAACAGACTTTATCCCAGGTTTCTTTGTAACTGATGATGTCCTGCTCTGTGCTATTTTTGGCGGAATCATTAACGGCATTTCAATCTGTCTTTGTCTTTTTGTAGGTGCTACAAGTGGCGGCACAGATTTCATTTCGATTTATCTTTCTGAAAAAAAAGGGATAAGCGCTTGGAATTATATTTTTGCGGGAAACTGCATTCTTCTTGCAATTTTTGGATTTCTCTTTGGCTGGACAAAAGCCCTGTATTCAATCATCTTTCAGTTTGCCACAACACAAGTCATCAACAGTCTTTACAAACGCTACCAGAAAACTACACTTTTTATCATATCGCCACATTGGGAAGAAATCACAAAAATGATTAAACTTACCACAAATCATAATGCAACGATTTTCAGTGGAAAAGGAAGCTATCAGGGCGCTGAAAGAAAAATGATTTATACGATTGTTGGGAAAGACCAGGAATCAAAACTCGTGCATGAAATCATCAAAATTGACCCAAAAGCGTTTGTCAATGTTTTGGAAACTAAAGCACTTCTAGGCAATTTTAATATGCAAAAACTATAGTTTTTCTAAGTTTTCAGAGTTTGAGTTAAGTGATTTTGAAAACCATGGTTTTTGCATTAAATCAGTTCTACACATCAGTTCATTAAAATTTCAAAACTGTAACTGTCTTCGGTGGTAATGAAACTTTTCCTTCCAAACGGATTTTTGAAGTGATGTATGATGCTTCTTCCGGCTTTCTCAGTTCACACACTTTGAAGTTTGTTGCCGCATCTCCGCCTGGCAAACCTTTATTACCGTCTTTTGTATCCACAGCTTCTGTTTGAACAACAGGTTTTGCTTTTCCACTTGCCGCCTGCATCAAAACTTTTTCACATTCACCTGAATAAATCTGTCCATTTTCGTCCATCAGATTCAAAATTTGTTCTTCTTCTGATGCATTCACAACTTTTATGATGATTTTTCCGTCATCATCTAAAACTGCTGAAACATAAATTTTTTGTTCGCGAAGTTTTTTGTCCTGACCGTTCAATTGCAAAGATTTTGTTCCTGCATAATCAGAAAAGATTTTCTGCACATAATAATTTGGCGTGTAAACTACGCTTTCTTCATTGAACCAAATCAAATCTGGAGTCCACTGTGAATGTCCGATTCTGTTAAAAAGCGGTGCATAAGAAGCAAGTTTTACAACATCACCGTTTTTTTCCATACCCGTCATCATTGCAGCTTCAGCCAAAGCAGATTCCACAGAATTTGTTAGGTTCAAATCATGAGCCGCATATTCACCGGCAAAGACTGCAACATCACGAGGATAATTATCATAAAAATCAACATTCTGATAAAGCCATTCTGGAGCAACATAATAATGTTCATCAACAGCATAACAGAAATTCTGATTTGTTTTTGCATTTTCACGATAAAAATTCCAGCCAATATTATAAATTTCATTCTGAACGAAAGGACCTGCTGTTCCCAAAAGTTTCATCTGTGGATAAACTTTATGAATTGCCTCTTCAAATGCCTTGTAACGAGGTGCAACATCAACATGATTGCTTTCCCACTGTTCATTTCCAATAGCTATCATTTCCAGATTAAAACTCTCAGGATGTCCCATTTTGGCACGAAGCCTACCCCATTTTGTGTTCACATCCCCATTTGCAAATTCTATCAAATCAAGAGCATCCTGAACATATTCCTGGAATTCTTCCGAATCAACTGGAACTGTCTGATAAGAACGGAATTGACATGCAACTCCAATATTTAAAACAGGAAGAGCCTTACACTTTCGTTTTTCTGAGGAAAGAAGTTCACACAAAACAAAATATTCATAAAATCCAATTCCATAACTTTGCATGTAATGACAATCTGAAGTTTCCCATGCTTTGACTGCATTTCCACCCTGAGATGCCCATAAATTCGGTTTTATTTTTCTGTCTTTCATATCACCGACAGTTTTTTTCCATTCATAACGATGAAGAAGACTTGTACCTTCCACAATACATCCGCCTGGAAATCGCAAAAAAGCAGGATTAAGATTTTTTAAGGCTTCAAATAAATCTTTTCTAAAAACACCAGCAACTGCATCCTGCGGAATAAGGGAAATCAAATCAAACTCGTAACTGCCTTTTTTTGTAAGATGCATTTCAAATCTGGCACCACAGACATCATCTTGTGCAGTGAGCTGAGCAGTGTAATGATGCCATTCCTTTGATTCGCATTTTCCAATCATCTGATTATAGCCGTCCGGCTCGGTGATGAACTGCAGCGAAACAGAAGTTTCTGCATAAATTTTTCCATCTTTTGCAATCAAAATCTGCACTTCCCCTTCTTTATAGAAAACTTCGCGTGCATAAAAACTTAAATTGTACTTTTGACCTTTTTTTAGAAAAATACCGTTGTAAGCTTTATTGTAAAAACCTTCACCTGGTTTTTCTGCCGTGAATCTCAGATAATGAGGATTGTTTTCACTCACAGCCATGTTCATGGAGATTTCCAGATTCTGCGGTTTTTGGTCGGTCGAACCCCATGCATAAAGGTTATCTTCCGCCATCACATAATTTCTATTAACACCTTTAGTTTTTACTGCTTCAAAAGAACGGTTTTCAATCATTTCTGCATAAAGTCCACCGTCGGCAGCACAGTTTATATCTTCAAAGAAGAGCCCTACCATATCTTTTGTAATACTTTTTGCAATTTTTTCATTGGAAAGTTTTAATAAATTTTCAGACATATTTTTTCTCACGCTGTCTGTAATTTTAAACAGCGTAAATATTCCTCCAGCAATGAGATTTATTAAATAGTATTCCAATAATTTCATTTTGTCTATAAGTTAGAATACTGATAATTGAGATAATTCAAATAATCGAAGAAACGAATAATCGAGGTCTGTCCCTCTTTTCATACAAAAGGGGACAGACCTCGATTTGTTTTGTTTGTGAAATTGGGGTACGACCTTAGTTTTTATAAAAGGGGACAGACCTTTCATAATTAAAAACCTAATCCCCATAATCCATTTCATTTTCGGCCGCCTGTAAAGCTAAATCTGCAAGATTATTAATATATGTTGCTTCTGCTGCTTTTTCTTTTGTTGTACCAGCGGCTCCAAGTGAAAGTCTTTGCACATCTTTTTTTTGGTTTCTGATTTTGTTCAGTTCTATTGCCTGTCCTAAAACTATCTGAGCTTCAGGAATTTTTATTTTCAGAACTTCAGATATTTTTTCTGCCGAAGACTGAGCTAAATTTTCAAGTGTTGTAAATTCTTTTTGCAGAATGACAGCACGTTTCTCTCCAACTCCATCAATCTTCAAAAAGACTGATTTAACATTTTCTTTTGTTCGCAGTGCCTGATTTCTGCTTGTTGCAAAACGGTGTGTTTCATCTCTAACACGTTGCAAAAGTCTCAAAGCGTCACTTCTTTTTGGGAGACAAATTGGAGTACTATTGCCTGGAAGGTAAATTTCTTCATCACGTTTAGCAAGTCCCGCCACAGGAATATCAAGTCCCAGCGAATTCAGAATCTCTTCAACTGCGTTTACCTGCCCTATTCCACCATCAATCAAGATTAAATCCGGCAAATCACTTTGTTCATTCAAAAGACGTGAATATCGTCTACTTACAGCTTCTTTCATACTCGCAAAGTCATCTATCAAACCATCTGTTGTTTTCAATCTGAAATAACGGTAATTTTTTTTGTCAGGATTTCCATTATAAAAACTGATGAGAGATGCAACCGGCCATTTTCCACCGATATGAGCAATATCAAATCCTTCAATTCTGACTGGAAGAACATCAAGATTAAGTTTTTCTTTGAGCTCCTGCATTGCTGGAATATCACCACGATCACGGAGTCTACGAATAATATCTTCTTTTGCATTGTGTTTTGCCATCTGAATTGCTGCCACATCTCTTGCTATGGAATCTGTTGTGCTAACCTGAATAAGTTGCGATTCACAATTCATCGCCTCTTTCAGCCATTTTGCAATGTGTTCATATTCCGAAGTTTGAGGAATGAATATAGTTGGAGGAATTGCATTTTTTTCCTCATAATAACAGGTCATGAACTCGCCAATCAAATCTTCATCATCATTTAATGATTCTGCACGGAAATTTTCTCTACCCAAAAGTTTGCCGTTTCTAAATTTCAAAACAGTAAAACTTACAAGTTCACCTTCGCTCGCATAGGCAATGTAATCTCTGTCTTCTGAATCAAAAGTTTCAACAATATTCTGATTTTGAAGAACCTGCAGGGCTTTTATTCCATCTCGCAAACGTGCCGCTTTTTCAAAATTTAGTTTTTTTGCCGCGTCCTTCATTTCATCTGTCATTTTCTGAACAGCTTCTGCACTGTTTCCCTGTAGCAAATGTTTAATCTCTTCGATGTAACTATTGTATTCATCTTTCGAAATTTTCTTGCAGCAAGGACCTTTGCACTGATTCATATGATAATAAAGACAAGGTGTGTCCCTGTTTCTCAACAATCGACAGTGACGGATAGGATATAGTTTGTAAATTGATTCCAGAAAAAAATCGAGGGCATTTACATCAGGAAATGGACCAAAATATGTTGAACCGTCTTGCAAAATACGCCTTGTTCTAAAAACTTTTGGAAAGTCTTCATTAGTAATTCTCAAAACAGGATATGATTTTCCGTCTTTCAGGTTGATATTATAGCGTGGAGAATACTTTTTGATTAAATTATTTTCCAGAATCAGAGCTTCATACTCATTATTAGTGGTGATGTATTCAATCCATTTTGCATGAGCAACAAGAAGTTTAGTTTTTAGAGTACGTTTCCCAGAAAAATATGAACTTAATCGATTTTTCAGATTTTTTGCTTTTCCAACATAAATCACAACGTCCTGTTCATTATGCCATAAATAAACCCCACTGGATTGAGGCGCTTTCAAAGCTGTTTGATGAAGATTTTCCCATGTAGTATTTCGTTTTTCTGTCATTTTTCAAAAAAATCCTGTAACGTATGAATAACTTCTTCTAGATTTATTGGTTTTGAAAGAAAACCATCCATTCCGCTTTCTTTTGCAGTTTTTTTATCTTCTTCAAAGACATTTGCGGTCATTGCAAAAATTGGAATGGAAGATTTTTTTGTCTGGTAAAAGCCGAATCTGTCTTGTACGTTCATAACCGTCCATAATCGGCATTTGAATATCCATAAAAATGATGTCGAAATCGGCTGTTTCGGAAGATTTTATAATATCTATCGCCTGTTTTCCATTTTCGCACATTTTGATGTTAAAACCATATTCTTTTAGAAGTTCATATGCAATCTCTCGATTCAATTCATTATCTTCCACAAGAAAGAGATTTTTTCCTTTAAACCATATTGACCGTTTTTTATCAGGGAATGCTGATTTTTTTGGTTCTTTTTTATGTCCAAGTGCTGTCAAAAGAGAATCGCATAAATCAGACATAAACATCGGTTTTGAACAGAATGCCGTAACACCAGCAGCTTTTGCTTCCATTTCAATGTCTGCCCAATCATAAGCAGTCAAAATAATGATAGGAGTATCATTTCCAAGACTTCTTATCTGCCTTGTAACCTCAATTCCGTTCATGTCTGGAAGTCGCCAGTCAATAATATACGCATGGAATGCATCATTGAGTTCAATAGATTGACGAGCGCGTAAAACGGCTTCTTTTCCAGAAAGAGTCCATTCGGAACGCATTCCAATTTTTACAAGCATTTTTGTAACGCTGTCACAAGTATTAAAATCATCATCAACGACAAGAGCACGCAATCCTTCAAGTTCCTGGATCTTTTCTTCTAAATGATGACTGCCCTGTAATTTAAACTCAAGTTTGATAACAAATTCTGTACCTTTATCTTTTTCTGTGAATACTTCGATAGTACGACCCATCATATCTATAATATTTTTTGTGATGGCCATACCAAGGTCTGTCCCCTGTATTCTGCTTACAGTAGATGTTCTTTCCCTTTCAAATGGTTCGAAGATTTTGGAAGCAAATTCTTTGCTCATTCCAATTCCATTATCTTTAACACGAATTTCATAAAGATCTTTTCCCTGTGCTGCATTTTTTAATTGTGCAATTCGCACAGAAACAGTACCGCCTGGTTTTGAAAACTTGATGGCATTCGATAGCAGATTAATAAGTACTTGATTCAATCTAGTTCTGTCACAATATATGTTTTCATCCGTTACATCAATAACATCCATATAAAGTTCAATCTGTTTTGCATGAATTTGACCGCTTATGATAGTTTTTATATCATGAAGAGTTTCAGCAAGATTGATTTCCTTTTCATCAGGTTTCATTAGTGACAATTCATTCAATACAAGGGGATTATCCTCTTTTTTTACGATTTTTTCTATTTTTTTGAAATTAATTTTAATTTTTTTCTGTGCAATACCTAAAAGTCTGTCAATATTTGAACTTACATAATCAACCCTGAAATTTTCGGCATCTAACATCAAAAAAACATCATCTACACTTTCTGATAATTTGGAAAATAATTCATCGCGGTAGAGAATCTGTTTGTCTTTTTTGTGAAGTTTTATCTGGTTTCTTCTTATGACAACTGAAATCATAAAGACTGCAAGTCCAATCATAATGAAAAAAACAAGCAGCATTGTGCTGTACTGAAGTTTTATCATGCTTGCATTCACTATAGACACAGGGACAAGATTTACAATCATCCAGTCATCAAAATGTGCACTTTCAGTTAGAAAATAATATTGTTCGCCACCAATCTCGATTGTAGTTGAAATTGATTTTCCGTTCTTAAAGTCATCACGAAGTTTTAAAATTTGGGTTTCAGAAAAAGTTGAAGAATCTTTAAGCATAGCAAGAAAATTATTAAAACCATGATGCTCCATTAAGGTATTTTCGATAATAACCCTGCTATCTGCATGGATAATGAAAGAACTGCTATTTCCATCAAATGAGGAAACTTTCATTTCATTTACAATCTCTTCATTATCATAACTAATTCCAATAGCTTCATATTCAAATCCCTGAAATTCTGATTTTGAAACAGGAGTGGCAAAAACTATGATTTGTGGCTGCCCAGGAACTACTGAATTTACGGCAATATCCTTTTTGCTTATTATTAATTCTGACAATCCTGATTTTAATTCAATAAATCCGATTTCGTCGTCTGCTGTTTTATAACTTCCCTCACGATTAATAAAATAGAAGTTTTTAAAGTTTACCTCATGTTTGATTTTTTTTAAGAATTTTTTTATTTGTTGTTCGTCAGAAACATCACTCAGAAAATCTGACCAAATATGAAGATTTACCCAGTTCTTGTCCATCATTTTTTTTAATGATTTATTTGACTGACCGTAAATTTCTGCTAGATGAGAAATATTTTCTTCATGAATCATTCGACTTACAAATTTATAATAGCTCAATCCAAAAACAGTCAAAATGATTGCAAAAAGTACGGAAAATAAAACCAGATAAATCTTTTTTTTCATTTATAAACAATTTCCTTCGATACTAGCAGAATTAATAATAGAAAATGTAAAAAATTGATTTGTATATGTTGCAACGGGTTAAATTTGAAAACTTTAAATCGAATTTATTATATATGATTTTGAGAAATTTTGCTATAGAAAATAGGGACAGACCTTAACACAAGCAGGGACACACCTTGAATTCTTATATCAAAAAATCAATAAAAATGGGTTGTTCATTTTTTATTGGGGTAAACAAGGTCTGTCCCTGTTTTTTATTTTCAATTATTTTAAAAAAATTCTCATTTTTTCGTATAAAATCGCATAGTTTATACCATATTATATAT
>SAMEA104315430__coassemble_263_pt1 | contig 26040 bp, 27 predicted proteins | sample SAMEA104315430__metabat2_low_PE_026 | metagenome-assembled genome bin SAMEA104315430 (sample SAMEA104315430) | gut metagenome | biome: Monkey gut; feature: monkey-associated habitat; material: faeces | place: China | collected 2013 | reverse complement strand
AAACTCGGGGAAAATTAGGTTTAAACATGCAAGGTCTGTCCCTGCACGTGCTGGATACTGGAATACCAGTGCACGCTTTGTTGGCACGTGCTGAGAGTTTTGGCAGTTTTACCATCCATCATTATAAACAGAATTCCACTTTTGCCAAAACTCAGTAACATATTTGTTTATTAATCAAGGTCTGTCCCTGTGTCCCTGCACGTGCAATTTTCTAAAGCGTGAGGGATAGTAGCACCTGCGAAGCAGTCCCGGAGCGGAACGTAGTGGAGCGTAGGGATGAGCCGCGGTTAGTCGGCGAAGTGCGAATAGCCCGACGGCTTTAGCCGGCACGCCCAATCAGCAAGGTCTGTCCCTGGCTCGTGCCGAAAGCTGGCTCTCCAACGTAAATTTTGTTTGCACGAGCCTCGAGTTTTGGCAGTTTTACCATCCATCATTATAAACAAATTTCCACTTTTGCCAAAACTCAGTATAAACTTTATTTCCAAAACAAGGTCTGTCCCTGTTTAACTGTTTTTTTACTAACTTTTTTTCTTTAATCAGCCGATATACAAAGTATGAAAAAATGGATTTTTGTACTCACATTGTTTTTGTCAGGTTATTTTCTCTTTTCTCAAGAAGTGAAACCTTTATATCAGTTACCAGAAAATCAATCTGTTAATAATTCTTCGGAAATTGAATCTGGAACTGATTTATTTCTTGTTGGTTCGGATGATGGACTTTTTAAAGTTACAAGCAGAAATTCGGCTTTTCCTCTTTGGACGGAAGGTCGCGTAGAGCAAATTTTACAAATAAAAGTGCCATTAGAAACGACAGAAACGCAAAATGATGTCTCTGAAAATAGTGTTAATCAGACAGCTTGGATAATGCGCACTTCAAAAGGTCTTTTTTTTACAAGGGATTTTGTAAAATTCGAGGAACGCAATGCTGGGCTTCCTTTTTTGACGGTTAAGAAATATGAAAATAATTCAACTTTTCTCGAAAAACAGATTCAAGAATTGAAGGATTTATGTGTTAATCCATTAAATCACAAGGAAATGGTAACTGCCACAAAGGACAGTGTTTTTATTTCAGAAGATGCTGGTCTCACTTGGAAAAACCTTGGTTCAATGAGTAAAACGACGCCTGGTGTAAAAGCTGTTGCTGTTGCAACTATTCAGGGACAAACTGTTGTTTTTATGTCTCATCCAATTTTTGGTCTTTCGTACATTTTTCCAAATAAACCGAAAGCTTCGTGGAACGATGTTGATGCTGGTTTTGAAAAAATGCCTTCTTTGACTTCTCCTGATGAAATTTCTGATATCATTCCTGTTATTCGCACGCGAGCAGATGGCAGTTGTTTTACAGAAATTTACATTTCACAAATGTATATGCCGCGAATTTACAAATTTAACTGGCAGGAAAAAAAAGGGGAACTGCTTTTTACTGGAACAGAACCTGCTGATTCCATTGACGGTCTTACAATCATCGACAACGTTCTTCTTTACACAAAACTTGAAGGTTTTGGCGCACTTGATTTAGACACTCTTCAAAGTCCTGGAACTCCAGCCTGCGAAGAAGACTGGCACAAAGCATTTTCATCTGTTCCAGGGATGATTAATACAGCGTGGATTCCAAAATCAAGAAGCGGTTTTTCAAAAGGACTTAATCTTTGTGAATTATGGCTTTTATACCCTGGTACAGTAAATTCACCATACGCAGAAATTGCAAATGGCAGAAAAAGCATTTACGCATCAGCTTATCAATGCCGAAATCAAGAAGGAATTGACAAATTCAAAAAAATCATCAAAGAACGCAATATGAACAGTATTGTTATAGATATGAAAGATGATTATGGGCTTTTGAGATATGACACACACGACCCTCTTGTTTTGCAAAAATGTTCTACTTCAAACTATGCCATAAAAGATTTGAATCACTTTATCGAAGAATTTAAAAAAGAAAATATTTACCTTGTTGCCAGAATTGTTACTTTTAAAGACCGCTCGCTTTCACGCTTTCAAAATGGAAAATATGCGGTTTGGGACAAAAAGTTTAATCGCCCGTGGATTGGGATAAAAGGTTACGAAACGACCAAAGATGAACAAGGAAATGAAACCGGCAAAGAAACTGTTTATTATGATGAAAATTGGGTTGACCCATATTCCGAAGAAGTTTGGGAATATAACGTTGCCATCGCCAAAGAACTTGTTTCACGCGGTTTTGACGAAGTGCAGTTTGATTATATACGTTTCCCTACCGACGGTCTAAATCTTTACAATGCACAATATCGCTGGCAAGATAAAGGAATGGATAAAGAATCTGCTTTAATTTCATTTTTATCTTATGCAAGGGAAAATATAGACGCTCCAATCGGAATTGATATTTACGGTGCAAACGGCTGGTATCGCTCTGGTACACGCACTGGTCAGGATGCAGAAATGCTTGCAGAATATGTCGACGTCATAGCACCGATGTTCTATCCAAGTCATTTTGAACAGACTTTTTTAAACTATGCGCCTGTTGCAGACAGAACTTATCGCATCTACTATTATGGTTCATTCAGAAATACTGTTTTGTGCCGAAACCGTGCCATTATTCGTCCGTGGATTCAGTCTTTTTATTTAAATGTAAGTTATGACCGTCTTTACTATGGTCCTGATTACATAGAAAAACAGTTTTTTGGAGTACGTGATTCCATTGACCGCGGATATATGTGCTGGAATAATTCTGGAGAATACGGAACAACGCCGCCAGACGAAACAGTTTCCAAAGAATTCACAGGAACAGCCAGCGAAGCTAGTGATGAATACAGAAAACCTGCTATCGGCACCAAAATGAAGCCGCTTTATATTGACTCAGATGTTTCAGTTTTGGACAGCATTTTGCATCCATATATCGAAGACGAAAACATAGTCTTCACACCATTTTTACAGGTATTGCCATGACACCAAATCAATACACCCCGGAAGAACCAATTTCTTCAATTGCCACAGCACTTTCACCGGCAGCACTTGGAATAGTGCGCGTTTCTGGAAAAAACTGCATACAACTTGTGAGCAAAATTTTTTCGCGTCCAAAATCTCTTTTAAAAGCTGAAGGAAACACTCTTGTTTACGGTTGGATTCAAAATTTTGCTGGTGAAAAAATCGATGAAGTAATGCTTGGCGTATATCGTGCTCCAAAATCTTTCACAGGCGAAGATATGGTGGAAATCTATTGTCATGGAGGACCTGCTGTAGTTACCGCTATTCAAAACCTCATGCTCAAAAGCGGATTTCGTCAGGCAAATCGAGGAGAATACACTTTCCGCGCATATATAAACGGCAAGACAGATTTGACAAAGGCTGAAGCTGTCAAAGAAATAATTGATTCTCATACCGATGTTTCACGTTCCCATGCTGCAGGACGACTTTCTGGAGAACTTTTTAACCAGATTGATTCCATCAAACAACTGATAATAGATACGCTTGCTGCCATCGAAGTTGAAATAGAATATCCAGAAGATGAAGAAACAATTGCCGACACTTTTGACAGAGCTGATATCGAAACAGCAATCACAAAACTGCAAAATCTTGTAGATTCATGGAAAGGTGAAAAACTCTATCAAGATGGAGCAAGAGTAGTGTTGGCTGGAAAAACAAACGCCGGAAAATCATCACTTTTTAATGCAATTTTGAAAGAAGAACGTGCGATTGTCAGCGATATCGAAGGAACAACTCGTGACTGGCTTGAAAGTTGGGCGAGCATAAACGGAATACCAATTCGCCTTTTTGATACTGCAGGTCTCCGTCAAACATCTGATATAATAGAAGCAAAAGGTGTAGAGTTGAGCAAAAATCTTGCAAATGATGCAGATTTAGTTTTGTATCTTGTTGACAGCACAACAGGTTTTTGCAATGATGATAAAGAATTCGTCTGCCACTGCGAAGAACAGCTTATCATTGTTTTCAATAAATCAGACAAAGCCGATAAAAGCCAAAAATCAAAAGATGGTTCTGATTTGAGTGAAACGCTGCAAAATGCAAAAAACAGCCACATTCCCACAGTTTTTATTTCTGCAAAAAATGGAGAAGGATTAAAAGAACTTTTTGAAAAAATGTCCGAAATTCTAACTTCAGGACTTGCAACAGAACGCGAACAGGCAGGTTTGGGTTCAGCACGTCAAAAAAAATCTGTACAAGAAGCATTGGACTGTACAAAACACGCTCTTGTGAGTGCCGACGATAACTACACTCTTGACGCAGTAGTTCAAGATTTGGAAGATGCCCTTGACGCACTTGGCGAAGTTACAGGCGATGTAACTCCAGATGACGTTTTAGGCAGCATCTTCGCAAATTTCTGTGTAGGAAAATAATTTTTTTACTTTCTAATTTTTATAATTTATAGCACTTACCACAGCGGCAACTCCGGCACGACCAACGTTCGAACTTACTCCAACGCCCCATGCATCATCACCATTTTCTTTTGTGATATGAACATAAGCCATAGCTTTTGTATCTGAACCTTGACCAATTGAGTGTTCATGGAAAGAAACAATATTGAATTTTGGAGCAGGGGTTTGCTTTATAGCATTTACAAATGCATCAAGCGGACCATTTCCATTTCCAGTAATTGCATAAGTTTTACCTTCCCAAGTGACTGTTGCCATACAAGCTACCTGTTCAGTTTCTCCAGAACCGCGTTCTCCTTCAATATGACGTTCTGTCAAATCTTTTACATTCAAAGGTGAAACAGTAGTAAGCCAAGCCTGTTCAAATGCTTCGTAAACTTCCTGATTTGAAATTTCACGTTGCAAAGAATCTGCTTTTGATTTTACAACATTTCCGATAAACGGATGCATAGCTTTTGGTGCGATAATTCCATAATCTTTTTCGAGAATGTAAGCAGCACCACCCTTTCCACTCTGACTGTTAATCCTGATAATGCCTTCGTATTGTCGTCCAATATCATGAGGATCAATTGTCAAATATGGCACATCCCAAACAGCATTTTCTTCCATATTAACACGAGCTGCCATACCTTTACGAATAGCATCTTGATGAGAACCAGAAAAAGCTGTGAAAACAAGTTCACCAACATAAGGCATGCGTTCATAAATCGGCATTCCTGTCAGTTTTTGATATTCTTCGGCAATCTTTGGAACATTTGAAAAATCAAGTTCCGGGTCAATTCCTTGAGTAAACATATTCAAACCAACATTCACAATATCAAGATTTCCAGTACGTTCACCATTTCCAAAAAGACAGCCTTCAACACGGTCAGCACCAGCAAGCAATCCAAGTTCACACTGTGCAACGCCTTCTCCACGGTCATTATGATTATGCAAAGAAATAATCAGTTTTTCACGATTTGAAATATGCTGACAAAAATATTCAATCTGATCTGCAAATTGATTTGGCAACGCACATTCAACTGTTGTAGGCAAATTCAAAATCACTTTATGATTTTCATCAGCGGCATCGCCCCATTCTTTTACGACAGCTTCGCACACTTCCAAAGCATAATCAATTTCAGTAGTCGAAAAACTTTCCGGCGAATATTCAAGTTGAATTTCAGTTCCTTCACTCATATTCAGACAAGATTTAACGCAGCGAATTCCGTCAATTGCAATCTGTTTAATTTCTTCTTTTGATTTTCCGAAAGTATAATTTCTTTGCGCAGGAGATGTTGAATTATACAAATGGAAAATAGCTTTTTTGCAACCTTTCAGAGATTCAAATGTTCTTTTGATAAGATGTTCACGAGCCTGACACAAAACCTGAAGTTTTACATCATCAGGCACATGATTTTCTTCAATTAAGCGACGCATAAAATTAAATTCAGTATCAGAAGAAGATGGAAAACCTACTTCAATTTCTTTAAAACCAAGCTTTACAAGCATATCAAAAAATTCAAGTTTCTGTTCCACTCCCATTGGATTAACCAACGCCTGATTTCCGTCTCTCAAATCGACCGAACACCAAATCGGAGCTTTAGTGATAGTTTTTTCAGGCCAAGTTCTGTTAAACTTTGGAACACTTTCAAAAGGTTTGTACTTTCCATTTACTTTCATTTTATCCTCCAGACAAAAAAAAGACCCGCCGCAACTGCAACAGGTCTTGTAATTCCATTAATTTATAAAACTAAACTAACACTACCCTTCAGTCACGAAAATAAGAGAAAAAAGATAATAGTAGTAGGTTTAGTGTTTTCATAAATATTAAATTACATTATTTTAATTTTTTAGTCAACAACTTTTATCCTTTTTATCCTTTTTATCCTTTTTGTCCTTTTTATCCCTTTTCAAACTTTTATTATTTTTCAGTTTGTACAAGAAAATCAGTGATTTAATTTTTTTCACACATTATCGAAATTATAAAAAAATCGCAGAAACTCAAAACTGAATTTTAATCTGAATCTTAATATGACTTGTTTACTTTGCAATTTTTTTTGCAAGATAGATGAACGGAGTATCAAGCAAACTGGTAACAATATAGATAACATAACAGGCAATCGTAATAGAAAACAGCTGAGACAAAGAATAAATTCCCAAGAAAGCCCCGAAATTAAAAATCACTATGTTAACAAGTTGTGAGAATAAAGTTGAAAAATTATTTCTAAACCACAGGCATTTATCTTTGTTTCCAAATCTTTTTTCAGTCAAATCCCACCATTTATGATAAAGCCAAACATCAAAAGCTTCTGAAACAGCATATGCTACTAGACTTGCAATCAAAACCCTAGGCGTATTTGCAAAAAGTTGTTTTACAAAAGGCATAGCCCAGTCACCATCAGCTGGAATATAATTAATCCACATAGTTGAAAGCAAAATAAACAAAACTGTAGTGATGATTCCCACAAGCACACCTTTATTTGCATCTTTTTTTCCATATAATTCACTCAGAATATCAGTTGCAAGAAAACTTGAAGCAAAAAGTGTGTTTCCAAGAGTTTGATCCATACCAAACGCATGAACCAAAATTAACACTTCCACATTTGCAAAAACAGCACAAATGCCAATCCATGCAAAAAGACCGCTTTTTCCAAAAAGTTTCAAAAATAAAACTGTGGAACCAAAAGAAATCAATAAAGATAAAATTAACAATAACTCATTCATAAGTAACCTCCTGATGTGTTTCCAGCAGAAAAATCAAATAAAATTCTGCAGATTAAAAATGACAACAAAACTTGTTCCGCAAAACTGAGTGTAAACTCGCGGAAAGAGTAAAGTTTTTTTCATTCTTTTTGACAGAGAGATTCCAATCGCACAAAAAGGAATTTTACATCAAATTAAAATATTTTTAGAATTCGACATTAAAAAAAAATTAAAATAAGGATGTAAAAAATTTTGAATTTGACCTGGTTTTGTTTAACGACAGGAAGGACTTCGAACTGTCTTTTAATGAGTTAAACAAATCTTAGCAAAAAAAAGACATATTTTCAAGCCTGTTTTTATTTTATTATGTAGCAAAATCGAAACAAGAAAAAGAAAAAACGAGGTCTGTCCCTGTTTAAAACAGATAGGAAAAAAACGGGGACAGACCTCCCATCAAACATTCCGCATACAAAATAGGGACAGACCTCTCGCAAAACACTCCGCATAAATCCAAAGTCTGTTTTTCCGCCCCATTTCTCAGCAAACCACGCCAAAACAGGGACAGACCTCCCACAAAACACTCCGCATAAATCCAAAGTCTGTTTTTCCGCCCCATTTCTCAGCAAACCACGCAAAAACGGGGACAGACCTCCCACAAAACACGCAAAAACAGGGACAGACCTCCCATATTCTCACAGAATTAATAATCTTGCGGCAACAAAATTGAATGAATTTTGATATTTTTACTGTCAGCTACAGTCATTACATAATCTTTTGAATATTTTCCAGTCCCACGTGGTACAGGATGAGGCTCCGCATCACCAATCAAAATAATTTCCTTTTGAGCATCACCGCGCCATTTATAAAATTCACTGGCCGCAAACATAGCCTCATAAACAGCTTCAGGAATATCTCCACCTTCTTTTCCCATGATTTTAATAGAATAAAGCTGTTCTTTAAAAGTTTCAAAATTTCGTGTGAAATCAAAACATTTAACCGGCAAATCCATATACTTAAAAGTATCACCATAATCCCTGTAAAAAAGCACAGCAATACGCACATCCTTTTCTTTCGAAAAAATTCTCTTAATTTCGGGAATTAAATCTGCCCGAAGTTTATCAATATCATCTTTCATACTGCCAGTCGCATCAATCGCAAAAACAATATCCAGCTTTTCAGCCTTAACAAAAGTTTCAAGAATTTTTCCAATATCTTCTATTAAACTTTCTGGTCCTTTCGAATAAATCATTTCTTTTGAAATCTCAGAAAATTTTTCACTCGCAACAGGATTGTAATTATCCGTCAAAATCACCTCTTCAAGCACTTCCGGTTCTTCCAGTTCTTCAGGTTCATCCAAAACTTCAGGCTCTTCAACAGGCTGCGGAATTTCCTTTTGTTCAACTTTTTTTACTTCTTTCCTGACAGTTTTTACAGTTTTTTTGAAAACTTTCAATTCAAACATAAAAGGACTATCCATATAATCACCAGAATAGTCAGCATAAGGTTTTTCAAAAGAACGGATATTTATAAAAGTTCCCTTTCCAAGTTCCACTTCACCATGACGCGACCATTCATACCCATAAACAACAGTTCTCGGAATATAAATATGAAAAGCATCTCCAAAAAAATCAGTTTTTTCAACAGTAGAATCTACAAGACTATATTTAGCCCCCTCAGATTCAAGTTTTTTTCCATCAAGAAATCTTATTTCATCACCATTTATTGCATTATATTCTTTTGCACGATAAGCATAACTGTCATTCTTACCAAGAGGATCCTTTGTCGTTTCTGTAAGTAAAATAGAATTAACTTTTGGATTCTTTTTTACATAAAGATGATAACCACCGTTTTCCTTATCTTCAATCAGTTTGATGTCATTTACAGATATTCTAAGCTCCTGTTGTTTCGGAGTATAAATAATTTTCTGATTTCCCTCATTTTCTCCATAAACTTGACTTTCACCCTGCGTTTGAGAATAAACAAAACTTCCTCCAAAAACACCAAATATCCAAAATAAACAAACAGCCGCAATTTTACTTTTCATAATGCCCTTTCCTTTTTTTTAATTTTCCTAAATTTATTTTTATTATGTCAAATGTTGAGTTTTTTCTTTTTTTTTTATTTTGGGTGGCTTTTTGCTTGCTTCGACTTCGCTCAGCAACCAAAAAACAGGCTTTTCTGGGTTCCGGCGTCAAAGCGCCTCCATTCCTTCGCTACGCTTCGGAACTGGCTTCGCCAGCCCATACAATCCTTGCCACGGTTTAAAATCTAAAACTCTAAATTGACTCTATAAACAAAAAAATTACATTATTACTTAATTATCGACTAGACAAATCAAAAATATGAATTATAATATAAATTCACGAGTTTTTTTTGAAAAAAATTCCTATGATTTATAAAAAATCATTTAAAAAACTGCCAGATTATTCTGCAAACACTAAAAGATTAAAAAAATGGATATCAAAGAAAATAATGAGTTTGAACAGGTTGACATAAACGCTTTTATTGAACCTGCTGAAATCAGCAAACGCGAAGAAGCCGAAAAAGCCGAAGTTTTTACTCCCAAACAAAGAGATTTACTCAATCAAATTATGCCTGTCCTTATCAACAATGACAAGGAACGTTATGAATTATTTTTAAACCGAATAATCGACATGGAAAATATTGCCAGTTCAGTGGCAAAATTCCCTTCACTTTTGGAACGGCGTGAACTTGCTGGAGGAACAAGAACCCGTGCAAACTTGATTGAATCTTTAATCAAGCACAAGGATGATGGAGATAGAATGCTCCGTCTTCCATCAAAAGCCATCTTAGGAAAAAGCCTTCTTGTAACAAAAACACACACACTTTCAGATTTGGCAAAATTTGCAAAACACCTTGGTTCTGAATACGACTCTCTGGCAAAAGCTTTTGATACAGAAACAAATCTTTCTATGTTTTCACTTCTTGTAGAAGATGTTTATTTAAACCTGATTTCAGATTCTGATCAACCAATAGAATTCCGCAGAGAATGGGCACTTTCTTTATTACTTTTGTGGGAACATTGGAACGATCAGGCATCTGAAAATATCGCTCCAATTTTACAGGCAGTCTGGACAGCCCGACGAAAATTGGCTCCAGCTTTTGGAACAATGATGGGTACTAGCGAACTTCTTTTGATATCCATGCAGATGAACGAAGAATGGATTCGCTTCATAAAAGAAAAAATGGGCGATACTGGTGTCACCCAAGCTATGGAAGAATTTTTGTTTGGCATTTCAACAGAACAAATTCAAACCTTGCGCACAATCCTCAGAACAAAAGGAATTCCGGCAATTGGTCGTGATGAAGTTTCCAAGTTTTTGGGCGAACACGTCAAAGCCGATGCAGGTCTTGATTACCGAGATTTTTATTCAATGTATACAGTCCGTCGTGATAACGCTCGTGCTCGCGCCAGAATGCATTTGGAAGGACCTCACAAAACACTAGAAGATTACTTTATTCAGTTTGTGACTGCACAAGACAAGGAGAAACAGAACAATGATACATTTGCGAAAGACTGAAGAAATATCTGAAATTAAAAATAAAGACAATTCTCAAATTCAACAAAAAAAAACAGAAGAAGAAGTTAAACAAAAAAAACGTCCATACCATTTTGGCGAAAAACTTCGTCAGGTCCGTGAACACAAAGGCTATACATTAAAAGTGGTAGCACAGCAGGCTGGCGTGAGTGAAAGTCTTGTTTCTCAAATAGAAAGAAATCATGTTTCTCCTGCCATTGACACACTTTTAGCTTTGGCAGATGTACTCGACATCAACCTTGAATATCTTTTTGATGAATATAAACGCGATAGACCTGTTGAAATAATCCGCAAAGAAGAACGACCTTCCGTTCACGAAGACAAAATAACTTTTGAAGGTCTTGCAAAACAATCTGGTACTGACCCTTCAATTGAAGCTTACATTATGAAAATTCCAGCTGGTTCGCAAACTCATCGAGGCTCTTACGGTCATTTAGGACGAGAGATAGGTTTTATTACCAAAGGTAAAGCACTTTTAACTTACGGCAATCAGGAATATATTCTCGAAGAAGGTGACAGCGTTTCATTCTCGGCAGGTGCTGCACATATTATTCAAAATATCGGAGATGTAGAAATGGAAGCAATTTGGGTTGTCACACCGGCACAACGATTTGTCAACCATTAGAAAGAATCACATGCAAAAAAACAAATTATCTCATAGAAGTTTTTTTATTTTATTATTAATTGCCTTTTTTTTCCCAAGTTGTAAAACAACATCTCTTTTATTAAAAGAAAAATACACAGACCCTCAAGTCCTTCCTGTCCATGATTTAACTCCAGATGAAATAGAATGGTCTCCAGTTGTAATTTCTGAATCAGACAATAACGAAAATCAATTGATTTCTTACACTCAATATGTAGTAAAAGCAACAAATGCAAAATGGGCGTGTGTCAAAATCGATTTGGATGCTCCATGGCAGATCATTGCTGAACCAATCCCACAAAATTTGAGTAAACGCTTCTTTTTGTTGAATTTTTCAAAAAAATATAAAACCGATGTTGCCGTAAACACAGTTCCGTTTACAAGCAATAACCACAAATATCTTCCAGTCAGTATAGTCAAGATTGACGGAAATACAATCTGTCCACCAAATCAATCCTACAGTGCACTGGCATTCAAAAAAATATCAAAAAACGAATCTGAATCAACACATACAAATAAGTCTTCAAATCCCTCATACGTCTGGCGGGCAAAAATTTTTCAACATCAAAATGAAAATGAATTACAGGAATTTGATTATGCTTTTGGCGGATTTTTCATGATTCTTGATGCCAATACAATCTTCCCTTTTGAAAAATTCAAACGCTCACGCACAGCTGCTGGACTAAGTTCAGACGGAAGATATTTATATTTACTGGCTGCCTGCGGAATAAACTGTCCCACAGGAAGAAACGGTCTAAACTACGAAGAATGTGCTTTGATTTTACAAAAATTGGGTTGCACCACAGCCATGGAATTTGATGGAGGTCATTCTTCAGGATTAACCTTACAAAACAGAAACTTACTCAAACCTTCCTTACAAAGAATGGTACCAGCTGCATTTGGATTAAAAATTTCAAAATGAATAATGAAACGCATCCAAGCAATTCAATTCACTTCAATTTATTTTTATCACTATTTTCTAGACTTATTTAACAATCATAATAACTAACTCAAACGTATAAAAACACGTTTTTTATGTTATCTTAGTTATTTTCTCAGAAACTAACTTATTCATATGTTTGTTTGGCGAGAACGAATTAAACCTTTCGAAAATTAATACTTTCTTTATCGCGTAATTTTATACTACTGTTAATAATTTATTTTTGTATATTCTGTTTACGATAGAAAGCTGCCTGTTTAAACAATTCCTGCACATCTTTAATGAAAATTTTTCCATCAAAGATTTTAATATTATGATATTCCTGAAAATCATAAATAGCTCTAGGTGCAATAGATTCTGTAAGAGCACACATATTAGCAAGATCCTTTGGAGTAAAATCTGTCTGGAAAGAACGTGAGTTCATATCAACTTTTTGTTTTTCCAATTGAAGAGAAAGCATATCAATCATTTTTGCAACAGAATCTGTAAGATTTACATTTTCAAGCTGACGATACATTGACCAAATTCGTTCAGCAAAAGTAATAGTTAATTTAAATATAAGTTGAGGTTGAGTAGAAACCATTTGGTTAAAGTTTGAACGATTTACAACCATTAAAACACAGTCAGTTCTTGCAATCGCACTTGCAGAACGAGGTTTATTTTCAAGCAAAGCCATTTCACCAAACATATCACCTTTTTTCAGAACGGCAAGTGTAACTTCATTTCCTTGAACAACTTTAGAAATTTCGATTTCTCCACTTTGAATAATAAACATTTCAGCACCATTTTGTGATTCAGAAAAAATCATTGTATTCTGTGGATATTTTCTTGTTAATTCAGCTGTTGGCTCAAAATAAACTGCCTTTGTATTAGGTTTTAAAGCAACAAATCTTCTTTTTGCATATTCTGCAGTTTTTCCAACAGGTCTTGTTTTCAAAAATTGATAATAAGCATATACAGAAATATCATTTTTACCTTTTTTTTCATAAAAGTATGCTACATTGAAAATCTGTTCATAATTTTCTTTTGCCACTGAATTCAATGCCGCTTTTGAAAGCAGTTCGTTCATCAAGCGCATTCGGTTAGAAAAGTTTTTGATAATTTTTAGGGCAACAGGCGTATTATTTGCAATCAATTCAGGATACTGTTCTCGTCGTACAGAAATTACAATCACATCGGTAAGTGCAATCGCAGTTGCCATTTGAGGCTTACCAGCCATGCATGGAACAACGCCAAGAAAATCCCCCGGACCATATTTTAATGTGGAATTTCCGTTTTCAGTGATTTTTGAATATTGAATATTTCCCTGCTGAATGATAAAGAAAAAATAATTATCAGGATTTCCTTCAACGAGTAAATAAGCACCTTTTTTGAAACTTAGCATCTGTAACTGTAACAATGCTTTCTCCCATAAAAAGTCAAGAAGATTGTTTCAACAATCAATAGACTTTTTACGCTGCTCCGTAATGCAATGAGGGGCAGCAGTTGATAAAAAAGTTCGCAACGCGAACTTGTGAACAAAAACTTTGACGCTATTTAGGCAAAGTTTTTATTACACTCTCCTTATGATTGCAATTCTTCTGAAAATTCGAACAAAACTAAAAAAAAGAAAAACAATCATATTAGTATAAATATTGATAAAAAAATTGTCAATGATATATAAAGTCACAATTTTCTTTTATATTTAATTATCGGAAAAATTTTACCTATAATTAATAATTCAAATGTTAAGTTTTTTAATTTCGGATTTTCGGTTGATTTTCTGTTGATTTTCGGTGGATTTTTTCTTCGAACAAAATTTTTTTATTCAATAAAAATCCACCACTTCATTATGATTTTAATTTTTTTAATTTATTTTTTTGTAAGTTTTCCATTTTGAATGATATAAGTAGCCTGTTTTAAATAATCTTCTGGAATTGTAATTCCACACGCTTTTGCTGCATCTAAATCAAACAGAAGGTCAGAATCGCTTGGTTTTGTCATAAATTTTACAGGAATTTCACTTGGTTTTTTACCATTCAAAATATCAACAACCATTTCGCCTGTTGCATATCCTGCTTTATAATAGTTGAACCCAAAAGCCATAAAACATCCACCATCCATAGCGCCAGTAACATCACCAGAAAAAATCGGTTTTTTAGCTTTGTTGAATACTGAAACAAGACTTGGCAATGCAGAAAAAACAGTATTATCAGTTGTAAGATAAATTCCATCACAACGATCAACAATTGCTTCGGCTGCCTGTTTTACTTCTGATGAATTAGTGATGGACTGAACAACAAGTTCCAAACCAGCTTCTTTACATCCTGCTTTTATCAATTCTAAAGATGAAACTGAATTATCCTCGTTAGAAGTATAGATGTATCCTAAAGTTTTAATTCCAGCAATTTCTTTGAAAATTTTTATGTGCTCTTTTGATGGAAGCTCATCCGACATTCCTGTAACATTTTTTTCCCCATGTTCAAGTGTTGTTACAAGTCCAGCCCCAAGAGGATCTGTTACTGTTCCAAAAACAACCGGCGTATTTTTTAATGTATTAGCAAGCGCAATTGCAATTGGAGTAGCAATTCCAACTGCTACATCAACCTTTGTATCCTTAAACTGTGTTGCAATCTGATTTGCAGTATTAATATCACCGTTTGCATTCTGCAAGTCAAATTTCGCTTTTATTCCGGCAGCTTCAATTGCATCAATAATTCCCTTTTCAACCGAATCAAGTGCAGGATGCTGAACAATTTTTGCAATTCCAATTTTTACAGTTTTATTTTTCTGCTTTTTTTGTTTTGGCGCAGCAAATAAAGTAAATAAAACAGACAAAGATAATAAAAAAGAAAGTGTTTTTTTCATAAATTCCTCCAAAAAACAAACAATCAGGTCAAATGTGAGTTTTATAATTTTTATTTGGGTGGCTTTTTGCTTGCTTCGACTTCGCTCAGCAACCAAAAAACAGGCTTTTCAGAGTTCCGGCGTCAAAGCGCCTTCATTCCTTCGCTACGCTTCGGAACTGGCTTCGCCAGCTCTTACAATCCTTGCCACGGTTTAAAATCGAAAACTCGAAATTGACCCATAAAAAATATTTGTTTCTAACCGTAGAAACAGTTTCTATTTATAGAAACAAATATAAATCAATTCCTTTTTTAAGTCAAGCATTTTTCATAATTTTTCAAAATTTTCATATACATTTTTTCTAATTTGTTTGTTTTTTCTACCGATAATAAAGTATGTTTAAGACAAAAACGCTTTTCTTTTTTCTATTATTGTTTTTTTCAATCCATATTTTCTCTTATACAGAAGATTATCCAAAAGGATACAAAAATATAAAACTTGGAATGTCTTTTGAAGATACAAAAATCGCTTTACTTAAGGATTCAGATTTTGGTTACCATGGAGAACGCGACGTTTCACTCATTCCTGGAACAAATAAAACACTAATCGAAACAGATGCACAATACGGTCACGGCTCAAATTTTCTTGAACGATGCTGGTTTCAATTCACAAATGATTATCTTTATATCATCACAATTAATGTAAATCAACAAAAAATGGATTATTACACAATTTTCACAACACTTTGCAATAAATATGGAAATCCAACTGATTTTAATCCACAAAAAGCAACATGGAAATCAGATGAAGTAACTTTTACTCTAGAAAAACCTCTAACCTTAAAATATATTGATAACCAAGTTTTTGATTCAACTCAAAACTACTCAAATATACAAATATCTCCTGTAGAGATTACACAAAAAATGTTTTTGGATGAATTATGATAAAAAAACACATTCACTTATTTATTTTAATTTTTATTTTCACAACCAGTTTCGTTTCTTGTTCCCAAAAAAAACTTGAATCAAAAACATTACTCATCACAACAAAAGAGGGACAGACCTTCACTGTAGATGCAGAATTGGCGCGCACTCAAGAAGAAAGAAATTTTGGTTTTATGGAAAGAAAAAAAATTCCAGATGGAACTGGCATGCTTTTTATTTTTGAATTTGACCAGAAACTTTCTTTTTGGATGAAAAATACACCTCACCCTCTTTCAATCGCATACATAGATTCAAATGGAATAATTCGCGAAATATACGACATGACACCTTTCAGCCTGTCTTCAATAGAAAGCACAGTTTCAGTTCGTTACGCACTGGAAGTACCAAAAGGATGGTTTCAGAAAAACAATATTACCCCAGGAGATATAATATCCCTGCCATAAAATCTATTCTTTTTCCAATTTTAAAAGTTCATTTGCGGCAATTTTATCTTTTGGGTCAAATTCAAGAACTGCTGTAAAATAATTTCTAGCCTGCTGTTTATCCCCTTGAGCCAATGCAAGAAATCCAAGGTTTGAAATTATTTTAGTATTTTCACTGTCCATTTCAAAAGCTTTCAAAAGACATTTTTTTGCTTCATCAAAATTCTTTTCTTGAATAAAACAAAGCGAAAGTTCATTATATGTATCAGGATTTTCATTTCCACCACATTTCAAAGCTTCTTCAAATGCAAGCTTTGCATCAGAATAACGTTCAAGACGACGCAATCCCCAGCCCAACATAAACCAGGCATTCCAAACTTTTGAATTATTTACTAAAAACTTTCTGATTTCCTCAATTCCTTTTTCTTCTTCACCTTTGGAAATCAAATCATAAGCTCTTATAAATGATTCATCATCAATATTCTGATTTGTTATATTATTTACGATTTCCTGCGCACGCTCTTTTTTATAAACACCGTTCTCACCCAATTCTTCATCACTCAAATCACAAGTCAAAGCTATATATGTTTCAAAAGCATCTTTTGCATCCCGATATTTATGTTGCTTCATGTAATAAAAGCCAGCATTAAAAAAAGCATCTGCCAAAGGTGGATCCGCTTCCATTGCTTCAGTATAATATATAATTGCATCAGCATCATAGGCATCAGCTTCATCAATCATTCCAGAGTTTCGATATGAATCTGCACGCTGATCCAAAAACAAAGCCATATTCAAAGTAATTGCAACATCATCAGGATCAAGACCTTTTAATGCCAAAAATATTTCTTCTGCCAAGTCAAAATCTTCATTCTTAGTTTTTAAAATTGCAGCTTCACATAATTCTTTTTTGATGTTTGGTTTGACTTTTAAAATGATGGAACGATAGTAATCCAAATTCTCATTTTTTTTGTCATAAGCTAAAACTGTAAGAATTCCAGCCAAAATTTGTTCAGTCGTAATTTCACTTGGATTAAAATCTCCAGGCGCCTCATTAACTTTTTTTTGCACCGGAAGTTTTATAGAGGTATCAATCTTAAAAGCATTTTCCGATTGAATAAAATTTTCTGGAATTGTAATATAATAAATTGATTCTAAAGGATTTTGTGAATTCATTTTTCCTCTGTTTTTTGATTTTCATTTTCATTTTTTGTTTCTTGTTTTTTTTCAGAGACTTGTTCTATTTTTTTATGAACTATTTCCGAAACTTTTTCAACTTTTTCTGTTATTTTTTCTGTTACTTTTTCTGCAATTTTTTCAGCTGTCTCAACTGTTTTTTGTACAACACCTTCATTTTTTATTATCTTACCAAAAATATTATTTGGTGTATCACCTTCGGCATCTTTATTTTCGTTTTGTTTTTGTATACGCTTTTTACTAGAAGAAGTTAAGTAGTTATTAATATGGAATTTATAATTCATAGGAACTTGTTCTTGAATATATACAACTTCCACTACCGAAATATCCTTTCTGCCAGGCATAAATTCTGCACTTTCAATAATTCCTTTCAAAGCCACCTGTTCATTAGTATCTGAAAAAAGAAGTCTCAATTCTACTTCCTTTTTTTCCAAAAATTTAGGTATACCAACTAAAAGCAGAGTTACACCGCCAAAAGAAATGTCTTTTAAAATACATTTTCTTGGGACATTTTGAATATATACATAAGTTTCTTCTTTGGGAATTGATAAAAGCCTTATATTCTCTTTGGTAATAAGAATTTTCTGTTTATTTTGAAATTTGAAATTCTCATTAACTTCAACAAACTCTCCAAGTTTTAAAATTAAATCATCAGGCGGTCGTTGGTTAAAAGCTAATGTAATTAAAGCCAAATCATTTTTATCCTGATATTTTTCAATATTTATTACATTACAAGTTACAAAAAATTGGAATTTTTCGTTTTGTTCAAAAAATCCATATCTTAAACTTACATTAACATCTTTTTTCTTGCGTAAGATATCAAATATTCCACATGAAGTTCCAACAATAATCTTTGCCTGCTGTAATGATGAAGAATTAATTATACATGGCCAATGTCCACCATTACATTTTAAATATATTTCACGAGGATCCAATTTTAAATATTTGATATTAGCTTTCGAAAATATTACTTCTTTATCTCTATAATAATCGTAATATTGCGAAGTTTTTAAACTTGTAGCTACACTCATTAAATTTAATTTTAACCTATAAAATGAAATCTAGCAATAATAAAACTACATTATTGTAATAATATTTTAAAATAAATTTGGGACTGCCTGTGATTTTGAATAAGTACAAAATCAAGAACAGTCCCTTCCGTTTGTTAATACTTTAATGTTTTTTATTCAGCAGCAGTTTCAGTTGTTGCTTCAGCTGCAGGTGCAGCTTTTCTAGCTTTATTCTTTAAATTCGCATTACAATATTTACAAACATTTACAGTCTGACCATTAATTTCCTTTTCCCAAAGAACTTTAATATTTGTTTTTCCACAAATAGCACAAGTTCCTCTTCCATGAGCAGGTAATGATCTAATACCAGATCCACGATGGTTTTTTGACATATCGTTCTCCTTATCCGCTTAGTTAGCTGATTCTTCAGCAGCAGCTTTTTTTGCTTTTGTTGATTTCTTAGCTTTTGGTTCACTTGAATCTGCTTTTTTAGAAGATTTTTCTTCTTTTGTTTCATTATCAAGTTTATAATCAACCAATTCAAGAATTACAACATCAGCAGCATCACCCTGACGATATCCCAATTTAAGAACGCGTGTATATCCACCATTTCTTTCTTTCATACGTGGACTAATTTCAGTAAAAAGTTTATTTAAGATTTTTTCATCAGCAATAAACTTTGCTACTTCACGTCTGTTGTGAACTGTATCCTCTTTTGCTCTAGTAATAAGCTTTTCAGCTGATTTTCTTACTTCAAGAGCTTTTGATTTAGTTGTAGTAATTCGCTCATATCTAAAAAGCGATGTTACCATATTGCGTGACATAGCACGACGATGTGCTGTTGTACGTGAAAGCGGATTAAAACCATTTTTATGATTCATCTTTCTCTTCCTTCTGCTTTGTTAAGTTGGCAGCATTCTTAAGATGACTATAATCTGTCATTCCAAGAGTAAGATTCCATTCCTGGAGTTTCTCTTTAATTTCCTGGAGGCTCTTCTTTCCAAAGTTTCTTGTCTTTGAAATGTCATCTTCAGTCTTTTTTGTTAATTCGCCGATTGTACGAATATTTGCATTCTTTAAACAATTTGATGAACGAACAGAAAGTTCAAGTTCCTCAACCGGTCTGTTCAACCAGTCCAAAACACTTTCATCGCCTTCATCACTATCATCTGTTCCAATTTCATCTTTATCATTAAAGTTAATAAATACAGCAAAATGTTCTTTTGCAATCTTAGCAGCTTCTGATAAAGCATTGTCTGGAGTAATTGTTCCATCAGTCCAAACTTCAAGAACTAACTTATCATAGTCATTTCTTTGTCCAACACGGCATGGTTCAATAGAATATTTTACTTTTGGAACAGGAGTGAAAATGGCATCCATAGGAATTGTTCCTACAACTTCTATGTAATGTTCATTAGTTTCCGCTGGTACATATCCTCTACCAAGATCTACTTGAATTTCAATATCAAGATGAGCACCTTCCATCATTGTGAAAACTACTTTATCTTCAGTCATTACTTCAAGCTGACCTTCTTTTGCAAAATCATTACTTTTAACTACACCTGGACCTTTGAATTCAAACTGAATAGTATTCTGTTCTTCTTCATCTGGTAATCGTACTCTCATCAATTTCAGAGTATTAATAATTTCCAACGTATCTTCAGCTACATTTGGAATTGCTTCAAATTCACTTGATATTACATGAGAAATTCCATTCTCGTCATAAGATGTAATACGAATAGATGTAATTGCATATCCTTGAATAGATGACAACAATACTCTTCTCAAAGTATTACCAACTGTTGTACCAAACCCAGTTTCAAAGGGATATGCAGTAAATTTTCCGTAGTTCGGATTTGTACTAACGTGTTCAAATGATATGCCTTTAGGTCTTTTAAAACCTTTAAGCAAGTTTTTACGAGCCATCTGAACTCCTTTCTACTATTTAGAGTAATATTCAACGATAAGGTTTTCCTGAACTGCATAATCAATATCTGATTTTGTAGCCAAGCTTACAACCTTTCCAGTAAAATTATCTTTGTCTGCTTCAAGCCATCCTGGAACAACTACATCATTATTAGCAACGATAAGTTTTTTAATTCCTGAATTTTCTTTAACAGTGATAACGTCTCCAACTTTAACAAGATATGAAGGAATAGAAACCTTTTTACCATTCAAAAGAATGTGACCATGGTTTACCATCTGTCTTGCCTGTTTACGAGTTTTAGCAAATCCTAAACGATATACTACATTATCAAGTCTTGATTCCAGAATCTGAAGAAGCATTTCTCCAGTAATTCCATCTTTTTTTGTAGCCATAATATAGTATTTATGGAACTGTTTTTCCATAACACCATATATAAAGCGTACTTTCTGTTTTTCAGCCAGATGAACACCGTATTCAGACTTCTTTTTTCTTACATCTTTCTGATGTCTTTTTGTTTCCTTTGTATATCCCATTACAACTGGATTAATACCCAAAGACTTACATCGTTTTAAAAGTGGTTGTGTACTTTTTCCCATAATAGATCTCCTCTACAATAATTACATACGTCGTGTTTTACGTGGACGACAGCCATTATGAGGAATTGGAGTTACATCAGAAATAGATTTAACTTTTAATCCCATAGCACCAATAGAACGGATAGCATTTTCACGACCCATTCCAGGTCCTTTTACATATACATGAACTTCACGTAATCCATAACTTGCAGCTTTCTGCAAAGCAGTTTCTGCTACAGACTGTGCGGCAAATGGAGTTGATTTTTTAGCTCCACGGAAACCAAGTCCACCAGAAGATGCCCATGACAAAGCATTTCCTTTCATATCTGTTACAGTTACGATAGTATTGTTGAACGTAGCCTGAATATAAATATTTCCTTCGTATACGCTCTTTTTTTCCTTTCGTTTCTTAACGGTAGCCATTATTTATCCTCCGCCTTATGCTTTCTTCTTATTAGCAACAGTCTTCTTTTTACCCTTTCGAGTACGTGCATTTGTACGAGTTCTCTGACCACGTACAGGAAGACCTCTCTTATGACGAAGACCACGATAGCAACCAATATCCATCAAACGCTTCAAGTTAAGACCAATTTCTGAACGTAAACGTCCTTCTGTCTTGTAATTTGCGTCGATGATTTCACGAATTTTTGCCAATTCATCCTGTGTAAGATCGTTTGCCATTTTCATTGGATCAATCTTAGCTTCTTCACAGATTTTTGCTGCTGATGAACGACCGATACCATAAATATAAGTTAATGCGGTACCTACATGTTTGTTTGGGATATCTACACCCGCAATTCGAGCCATCTGTTTCTCCTTAAGCCTTAGCCCTGTCTCTGTTTATGTTTTGGGTTTGTACAAATGATACGGATAATACCATTTCTTTTAATAACCTTACATTTATCACAGATAGGTTTTACACTGGTTCGTACTTTCATAAAAAGCCCCCATGAGAATATTCACTGAACTCTAGCACCTCGCAATGAGAGCAGTTCAGTGGCTAATATAATAGCATATATTCCCATATCTTTTCTACTACTAATTCACAAAATTCTACAAATTTCGTGATCTAATTTTGCCCTTTTTTGTCAATCCTTCATGATGATGCATTTTCAAAAGAGCTTCAACCTGACTCATTGTATCAAGTGCAACACCTACCATAATGATTAACGATGTTCCACCCATTAACTGACTAATTGACTGTGGGAATCCAAACAATTGTTGAATAATTGTAGGAATAACAGCAATAAAAGCCAAGAATAATGAACCTGGTAATATAAGTCTATTTAATATTTTTGTAAGATATTCTTCTGTTTTATCTGAACGAACACCCGGAATGGAGCCGCCGTTTTCACGAATGTTCTTAGCAATTTCTGTAGGGTTCAGTGTTACCTGAGTGTAGAAGTATGCAAAGAAGATAATAAGAATAACTAACAATATATTGTACCAAACACCATTTGGAGTCAAAAATCTAGAAAGTGAAGTAATCCATTTAGCAGAATTTTGACCTTGAGCAAATGAAGATGCAATTGTTAAAGGTAATGTTAAAATTGAAGATGCAAAAATCAAAGGAATAACATTTGAAGGATTAACCTTAAATGGAATGTAAGTACTCTGTCCGCCATACATTTTTCTTCCAACTACATGCTTTGCATAATGTACTGGAATTTTTCTCTGACCAGCTTCTTCAAAGATTACTAATGCAATAATTGCAATAAACATTATCACAACGAGAATTACAAATACAAGCTGAATTTCGCCAGCTGCTACTTTTTGAGCAAGCTCAACAATAGCATTTGGCAAGCGAGCAACGATACCTGCAAAAATCATCATTGAAATACCATTACCAATTCCACGAGCTGTAATCTGATCACCTAACCAAACAGTAACCATAGAACCAGTTGTAACAGTTAACATAAACAAAATCCTAAAAAGAACTTTATTCTGTAAAACAATACAACCAGGAATACTGTTGGCATAAACAGACATACCCCAAGCCTGAATCAAACAAACAACAATTGTACCAACACGTGTGTATTGTGCAATTTTTCTCTGTCCGCCATCTTCTTGGGATATACGTTTTAATGATGGAAAAATAATCACAGCAAGCTGCATAATAATCTGCATAGAAATATAAGGCATTACACCAAGCATTAAGATAGAAAAGTTAGAGAAAGCTCCTCCAACGAAAAAATCCATATAACTTGCGAATGCATTTTTATTCTGAGCAGCTAAATCGTCAAAGTATTTAAGAAGTACATTTGCATCAATTCCAGGAACAGTAAGTACACTTCCTAAGCGGAATACTGCTAAAATCAAGAATGTAAAAAACAAACGTTCTCTTATTTCTTTAACTTTAAACATATTTACAATTGGGTTGCTTGCCATGTTCTACTCCGCTTTTTTTATTCAGCTTTTGATTCAGCAGTTTTTACTGAACCACCAGCTTTTTCAATTTTGTCTTTTGCTGAAGCAGAAACTTTATCAACTTCTACTGTTAATTTCTTTGTTATTTCACCATTACCAAGAATTTTAACCAAAGAATTTGATTTAGATGAAATGAATCCTTTTTCAACTAAAGAAGCTTTATTTACAGTTTCACCATCGTTATATTTAGTTTCTAACAATTCAACATTAATACATACATATTCTTTTTTGAATGGATAATTTGAAAATCCTTTTCTAGCAATACGTCTGTAAAGAGGCATCTGTCCACCTTCAAAACCTACATAAGTTTTTCCACCTGAACGAGACTGTTGACCTTTATTACCTTTACCAGCAGTTGTACCTAGTCCTGAAGAAGAACCACGACCAACTCGTTTTGGTTTTTTATTAGCACCCTGAGGAGCACTAAGAATTGGATTATATTCTGCCATTTTAGATCTCCTCAACTTTAACTAAATGTGAAACAGAAGCAACCATTCCGCGAATACATGCATCATCTGGAAGAACGTTTGATGAACTAATCTTCTTCAATCCAAGACTGCGAACAGTTGCAACCTTATCTGGCTTCTGTCCAATTGTACTTCTAATTAATGTAACTTTTAACTGTTTTGTCTTAGCCATACATTAACCCCACAACTCATCAAGAGTTTTACCTCTGTTTGCTGCAACTTTCTTTGCGTCCATCAATTTTGAAATAGCATCAAATGTTGCACGAACAACATTGACAGCTGAGTTTGAACCCAAAGATTTAGACTGAACGTCTGTTGTACCAGCAGATTCCATAATAGCACGTACTGTACCACCAGCGATAATTCCAGTACCGGAACAAGCTGGTTTTAACAATACTTCTGAACTCTTATATTTTCCAATAATTTCATGTGGAATTGTACCATTTTTCAAAGGCACAACAATAAGATTTCTTTTTGCTTTATCAATACTCTTTTTAATAGCTTCAGATACGTCATTAGCTTTTCCAAGACCGTATCCTACGCGACCTTTTCCATCACCTACAACTGTAAGAGCAGAGAACGACATACGGCGTCCACCTTTTACAGTTTTACAAGTTCTGTTAAGAGTTACGAGTTTTTCTACAAACTCTTTCTCTTTTGGTTCTTTATCAAAGTTTTTCTGATGTTCCATAATAACTCCTAGAATTCTATACCAGCTTTACGGGCACCATCAGCGAAAGCTTTAACAACACCATGGTACAAGTAACCATTTCTATCAAATACAACCTTATTGATATTTTTATCTTTAAGACGTGCACCCAAAGCTTCACCAAGTTTTGCAGCACCTTCAACAGTAGGTTTTATTGCAGCAAATTCCTTTTCCAAAGTTGAGATAGAAGCTAAAGTTTTTCCTTCATTATCATCAATAACCTGAACTGAAAGATTCTTGTTACTTCTTGTAATGGTCATTCTTGGTCTTTCTGAAGTACCAAAAATAGACTTACGAATATGAATCTTTCTGTGCAAGCGTTTTCTGTTTTTATCGTTCATTTTCTTAAACATATAGCTTCACCTTATTTAACACCAGTTTTACCGACTTTACGTCTGATAACTTCGTTGTCATAACGAATACCTTTTCCTTTATAAGGTTCAGGTTTTCGTAACTTACGGATTTGTGAACTGAATTCACCAACCAACTGCTTGTTAATTCCAGAAATAGAAAGTTTTCCGTCTGGAGTTGCAACAACAGTCAAACCATCAGGAATTATAGCAATGTAATCACTTGAATAACCAAGATTCATTACCAATTCCTTTCCTTTTACTTCAGCACGATAACCAACACCAGTGATAATCAAAGTTTTTGTAAAACCTTCTGTAACACCTTTTACCATGTTAGAAATCAAGCTTCTATAAAGTCCATGATAAGCATTTGTCTGCTTTTCATTATTTTTTGTTGTAAGAATTATTTCAGTTCCTTCAACTTTAATGTCAATTGCTTCGTTATAATCCTGTTTAAGCTCACCTTTTGGACCTTTTACAGTAATTACACCATTAGCAACATTAATTGTTACACCTGCTGGAAGAGCAACAGGAAGTTTACCTACTTTAGACATACTTTCTGCCCCCCTATTACCAGATTGTACAAACTAATTCGCCACCAACCATTTTTTCAGCAGCTTTCTTACCAGTTGTAACACCAGAAGAAGTTGAAACAATGATTGTACCGTATCCGTTATAAACACGTGGCAAATCTTTGTAACCAGAATAAACACGACGACCTGGTGTTGAAATCTTTTTAACACCATGGATTACAGGATTATTCTCTTCATCATATTTCAAGAAAATACGGATTGTGTTTTTTCCATCTTCCTGAACTTTTTTAAAGTTTTTGATGTAACCTTCTGTCTTCATAATTTTAATGATTTCTAACTTCAATTTTGAAGCAGGTACATCTACTTTTTCATGGCGGGCCATAGCCGCATTACGAACCTTTGTGAGCATATCTGCTACTGGATCTGATGCACTCATTTCTATCTCCTACCAACTTGATT
>SAMEA104315430__coassemble_257_pt1 | contig 26518 bp, 20 predicted proteins | sample SAMEA104315430__metabat2_low_PE_026 | metagenome-assembled genome bin SAMEA104315430 (sample SAMEA104315430) | gut metagenome | biome: Monkey gut; feature: monkey-associated habitat; material: faeces | place: China | collected 2013 | reverse complement strand
ATTCCCCGATTGTGTAATGGTAGCACTTCAGATTCTGGTTCTGACTGTGGGGGTTCGAATCCTCCTTGGGGAACTCAAGCTGAATCAGTGAATGGTTCAGCTTTTTTTTATGGCTCCTTCGAATATCGGTTTAGTTCGTGACCCTCTCAAGGTCGAAAGACGGGTTCGACTCCCGTAGGAGCTATTTTTTTTATTCTATATCTTTTTTTTGACTTCAAATCCCTTTTAAATTATAATTATTTTGTGCAAAAATTTAAAAAACTGGAGACTTTGCTGTAATATATGAGCGAAAATTTAAAAAAAGATGCTTTTGACAGGCTTGTCGCCGGATTAAACCCAGAAGATAGAGCAGAAATGCTTTACAATATAAATAAAAATCTTTCTCCTACTGTAGAATTAACGGAAAATTCAACTGCCGATTCATCTGCAAATATTTCCCTTCGAACAAAATATGCGCAGGAATCTTTTTTATATCGCCTTATTTTGTGGATTCGAAGTCTTTTTTGTAAAAAAAATGCAGAATCTATTTATAATGATGATATTATAAGTGCATTGGCAAGAAGGGTAAATAAAAATCATCCTGGACTGATTAATCATAAAAATAAACTTCTTGATTCGATTTTTTATAATCGTCTGAAAGATTTAAAAGAAGCTGCTGATTTTTTTAAACCATATTTTCAGAATATCAAAGACAATTCTGGAGAATTTTATGTGTTTTTAAGTTCGTTTGTCATTCCGGAAATGGTAACTGAGATAAATTCAAATGCTGATCCATTTTCTTTGGGATTTGATGTAGAGCCAACTGTAGAAGTGAAAAAAAATCTTATGCGTAAGCTTGATGATTTGCTTGAACAGATGGGGAGATCAAAAAAATCAGTTTTATACGAAGCCTTAATTTCCATTAACTGGCTAAAAGAGTTTTCAGAACTTCCCTTTGTTCATTTTATTTCGCAGTTTACTAATATTACTGGAGACTTTTATACTTGTCCATACAAAAATGCATTGCTTGATTATGATAAATTTGCAGCTGTTTTTACAAATGTTCAGTCAGTGCCAAATGAACTGCTTGAAACTATTTTTCTTTTTTCACAGCGAAAAGGTTTATCAAAAAATGTTTCCAACAAGGATATGGAAAATGCAGTAAAAGACTTTTTGAGGGTTGCTATTCAAAATCTTGGCCGCATTCAGATTTTTATTTCCTCTATTCCTATTTCACGAATCGGAAAAATCATTAATGATAATTTTGATTGGATTGCTGGAAATATTGCCGGAATAGAAAATTGGTATCCAGTTTTTCAAAATCAATGGCGCAAGATTATTGATTTAAGATGGGTTGATTGGGTTCGTGAACGTAAAAAAAATGTACTTTCCATGTCACTTTTTGCAGATTTTGAGCTTTCTGAGTTTCCATACTGCAATGAAAGACCGTGGGCATCGTTGTGGAGCAGAATTCCATTTACTTATGAATTAACTGCAGGTTTTTTGTCTTGGTTTGTAAACGAAAAATTTGATGAATACGATTCCATTTTGACAGAAGTTATTACCGAAGGTGTTTTTGAACGTTCTCAGAATAAAACAGAATACTCAGAAGGTTTTAATCTTTTTAACGATGCAAATAAGAATATGCTTAATTTTCTTGAAAAAGTGTCTTCAAAAGGAGAAATAGGGAGTTTGTTTAATGAAATCAAAGCGCAGCATATTCATACTTTTCAAGTGCAGAATAAAATAGATTCTATGGTTAGCTCAATCGAAAAAGAAATTAAATCAATCACCACTGATTTTGTTAAGGGTGGCAGGTTGATGGAAGCTGTTTTTCGTGGTTTTTTTGAGACAAATCCTGACGGCATTCATTTTTCACTTCAGAATATAAACACCATAAAAGGGCATCAAAATACTGCATGGAAAGACAAACTAAAACGAACTGCAAAAGGATTAAAAAGAGCGATTTACTATCTTTTGGAATTGGAATCAATTGATGAGGCAGCTGCAAATGAGCAGTGATTTTATAACATTTCCATTTATAAAAAATGGCATGATTTTAGATGATAAGGATGCTCCTGTTTGCGCTTTGACTGTGCGTTCCTGTGGTTCTATGCGTTTTCGGTGGAATGAAGAGAATAAATTGCGGCAAAAAAAGCTTTCACAGATTTCTGAAATGTATAATGAAAAAAAAATTTGTTCCAGTTGAATTAAATCACACAAAGATTGTCTATGATGCAAAAAATGCTGATGATACAAAAGGGCTTGTTGGGGACGGAATAATCACGGCGAATAGAAATCTGATTCCCACTGTTACTGTTGCTGATTGTGTTCCAATCTACTTTTTTGACCCGAATACTCGTGTTTTTGGAATCGTTCATTCTGGCTGGAAAGGAACTGGAATTATAAAGGAAGCTCTGGAACTTGCAAAAAAAAATTATAATGCGCAGCCACAGAAATTTTGTGTTGCAATTGGTCCTCATATTCATGACTGCTGCTACATTGTTGATTCAGTTCGGGCAAACTATTTTTCAGAAGAGTTTGGAAGTGAATGTGTAAAACCGCTGGAAAAAAATGTTCATATTGACTGGAAATTCTCTCAATCCTGTAAAGAAAAAAAACTTTATCGTCTTTCTCTTGCCAAGGCAAATTTATTTGTTCTTCAAAAACTTGGCGTTCAAAAAGAAAATATTTTTGTTCATGAAGACTGCACTTGCTGTTCCAAAAATGGTTTTTACGGTTCAAACCGCAGGGAAACTCTTGAAAATGGAAAAAGTGACTGTTTTACGGTTCAGGCTGCATTTATTGTTTATTGATTTTCGTTTTTATTTATTGCTGATAATATAAAAAAAGGTGGTTATGTTTAAACAAAACCACCTTTTTTCAATTTCACAATAATAAAGATTTTCAAATAATTAATTAGAGAGGAATGTTTCCGTGTTTTTTCAAAGGTTTATTTGTAAAAATCTTTGTTTCAAGGAAGTCGAAACTTGCAACAATACGTTTGCGTGTTTCTTCCGGTTGAATAATTTCTGTAATGTAGCCTCGTTCTGCTGCAATATATGGAGTCATAATTTCTGATTTATATTTTGCTGTTGCATCGGCAATTTCCTGTGCTTTGTTTGGATCTTTCAGTTCTTTTGCATAAAGAATTTCAATTGCACCTTCTGCACCCATTACAGCAATTTCAGATTTTGGCCATGCATAAACAAAATCAGCTCCAAGATGTTTTGAACACATTGCAATGTAAGCGCCGCCGTAAGCTTTGCGCAAAATTACAGTAAGTTTTGGCACTGTTGCTTCAGAATAAGCGTAAATTACTTTTGCACCATGGCGGATAATTCCTTTTTGTTCTTCTTGAGGACCTGGAACAAAACCTGGAACATCAACAAAAGTCAAAAGCGGAATATCAAATGAATCACAGTATCGTACAAATCTTGCAATTTTATCAGAAGCATCACAATCAAGAATACCACCAAGTCCAGCTGGATTATTAGCAACAATACCTACAGTTCGGCCTTCAATTTTTCCAAATCCAACAACACAGTTGATTGCAAATTCTTTCATAATTTCAAAGAAAGATTCATCATCTATAACGCAATTGATGACTTCGCGAACATCATAACCTTGTCGAGGATTTTCCGGGAGAATTTCCTGAATATGTTTTGCTGCCTTTTTTTCATTAAATTTGAAATCTTTATTAGCTTCAAGTTTATCGCCAAAGTAGTGTGGGATGTAATCTAAAAGTTTTCTTACTTCTTCATAACATTCTTTTTCAGAATCACATCTAAAATGAGAAACACCAGATTTTTGTGCATGAATATTTGCACCACCCAAATCTTCAGCTGAAATATCCATAAACATAACTGATTTTACAACTTTTGGACCAGTAATAAACATTTGGGTAACTTTATCAACAGTGAAGATGAAGTCAGTGATTCCAGGTGAATAAACAGCACCACCAGCACAAGGACCTGCAATAATAGAAATCTGAGGAATTGCACCAGAAGCTCTTACATTTTGATTAAAAACATTTCCGTAACCGCCTAAAGCTTCAACTCCTTCCTGAATACGGGCTCCACCCGAATCGTTAATTCCAATTACAGGACAGCGTGCATCAATTGCCATTTTAGTTAAGTCAGCAATTTTGCGTCCGTGCATGTGACCAAGAGTTCCGCCCTGAACAGTAAAATCCTGAGCATATACGGCAACTTTTCTACCATTTATTTTTCCAAAACCAGTGATAACACCGTCATAAGGAATTTCTTTTTTATCCATACCAAAACTTGTGCAATTATGTTTTACACTCTGATATGTTTCCACAAAAGAATCTTTGTCACAAAGGGCATGAATTCTTTCAATTGCATGAAGTTTTCCTTTTGCATGCTGTTTTTCAATATTGTATTCCATATTTACCTCAAAAATAGAATTTTTCAAAGCGTTAATAAAATGATATAAGACTTCCAAAGATTTGTCAATATGACAAAAGTAGAGAAAAATGTCAAAATAAAGACATATACGTGGATTTGTGAGATTTTTTTTATGAGCGTCAAGTGTAGTGGTTGTGGCAGTACAGGTGACGCGTTTTTATCAATACTGAAATGCGGAAAAAATATCCTCTGTCTTTGCCTGTAGTCTTTTATCTCCATTTTCCAAAGCGGTTTTAGTCGGAAGCCATGGATATTTTTCGCGGAGATTTTCAACTGCGGCAATTACATTTTTTCCTGTTACGGCAAGTTGATTGAAATAATCGTTTTTAAATGTAATTGAACTGACTGGAACGGTTACACTTTCTGTGGAAATGCCGGTTATCAGCCATTTGTTTTTATGGAAAGTGAGAGTAAAATCTTCAAACACTTTTTCTACGATAAATTGATTATTTTCGCCTTCTGAGTGAATTAAGTAATATTCAGCATGGCGGACAGTCTGCATTTTGTTTTCCACAGGAAGATTGTTTTCAGTTTGAATTGGAACCGGTTTGTCTTTTTTCTTTGGAAGCGAAATCTGTATTTCAACAGGCTCTCCGTCTATCTTCAGATTTGTAACACCATAAACTCCAGAATTTGAATAACGTTCCATTGTCGTAGAAAATAAAAGCCAGTTTTCAGGGGTTGCAAATCCGTTGTCGTTTTCATAAATATGACGTTGTTTGTCTAAAACATAAATCTGACTTACTGTGTCAACATGTTTTTGTGGTTTACGACCATTTACAAGATTTGTGAGCAAAACCGTATCTTTTGAATTGACTCCATAAAAATATCCCAAAACAGTTTCTGTGGAAGAAAGTCCGATGGAAGTTTCCGAATTTCTGCTTGTTTGAACGGAGTTTGCAATCAAAGTGGCTAGAATTACTCCAACCACCAGACCGACAATAATTACAGCGGAATTTCTTCTGATGCGGCGTTTTGCCTTTATTTTTGAATCCTGTGTTTTTTGATATGTTTCTGCTCTTTCAAAAAAATCATTTTCAGGGGGATTCTTTCGTTGTTCAAAAGAAAGATTGTATGCATTTTGCAGCAGTTCTAAAGGAAAATCTGCGGTTGGAGTTAAATCTTCGCTTGTTTTTCCTTTTTGTTTTTTTCCGGGAATGTTCACGCTATTGGAATTTAGTTTCAATGCGTTATTTACAGCCTGTGCAAAATCTTTGTCGATATTTTTAATGCACATTTGAAGTGGCAGGAATTTGCTGTCAAGGATATCAGCATTTCTTTCAACTTGATTTTCGCATGTATAAGGAAATTTTTGAGTTAAAAAACGATATACAATAACGGCACGCTCAAAACAAATGGCTGGCAAATCGTAAATCGTCTGATTTATCCAGCTTAAATGGTTTTGAGCATAATCTGGAGTGGAAAGTGAATTTGCAGATGTAGTAAAAAGTCCTTCTGGCAAAAATAGAACTTTTCCATCTTCTTCGTTCAGATTTTCAGGAATCTCGACAAGAATTCCACCTGCACCAATCATTGGAATTTCTCTTCCAGTAAGCGCAGCGTCAGTCAGAGCTTTACACACAAGTTTTACTGCACAAAACAGAATGTCGTAATCTTTTTTTGATTCATTTTTTTCTGCTTTTTCAAAAAGTTCCAAAAGTGTGTATGTGTTTGCTGAAAAAGGATTTTCTGCACAGTAAAAAACAATTCTCTGATCATTTTCTTCTATATTATAAGATTTTACATCAGAAAATGACCATAAAGAAAAGTTTTTATCTGAATAAATCAATCCTGTTTGAGTAATGATTGATTCATAATTTGTTTTTCCAAAAGAGTATTCATCAAGATTTGAACAAAGTCTAAGTTCATTGCCGCTTATTGTAATCAGTTTTGCCATTGAATGTTATCTTTTTCCTTCTGAATTATATAGATATTTAAAATAATCCATGTTTGTGCTGAAAGTAGCAGGATAATTTTTGAGGTTCGTTTTGTATGATTCCATACTTTTCCAGAATGCGTAGAATTCAGGGTCTTTGTTGTAGGCAGCAGCATAAATTGCGGCAGCTTGAGCATCAGCATTACCTTTTATCTCTTCTGACTTTCTGTATGCTTCAGAGGCAATTGTACGTTTGTCACTTTCAAGTTTACCAAGCCATTCTGCTTTTTTTCCTTCTCCAAGAGAACGATAAGCCTGTGCAACCTGATTTCTGTCTTTTATCATTCTGTTGAATACAGATTCTGTTAGTTCATCAGAATATTTAATCTGGCGAGGAACAATGTCAATCAAATCAATTCCATATTCTGGAACAAGTTTGTTTGCTTCGAGTGTCATAAGACGGCAAAGTTCACTTCGTCCTTTTGTAACTATTTCATTATTTGTTGCATCGTTTACAAGACTGTCAATCTCTTTTGTTTCTTCGTCTTTTTCGTCTTCATTTGTCTCTTTTGCATCATTGATAATGTTTGAAGAACGAACAATTTCGCTAAGTCTGTTCTGTGTGATTACAGTACGGCATGAAGAATCGATAATGTCTGAAAGTTTATTGTAAGCATTTTCAAGGTTTGTGAAATTCTGATAGAATTTTGCAGGATCGCTGATTCTCCATCGCGAAGTTGTGTCAACGATAATAAACTGATTTTCTTTTGTTGGAATTCGCTGTTCATCGCCGTCCAAAGAAAGTACAAGTTTTGGATATGTCGTTACTTTGTCCAAAAAAGGGATTTTAAAATGAAGTCCCGCTTCTGTATAAGTGTTTACAATACTTCCAAATCTAGTGATAACAACTTGATTTCCTTCATTGAGAATAAAAAGAGGTCCCATAAATAAAAATATAATAAAAAGTACAAGAATAACTGTCAGCCAGGTTACAAATTTTTTCATTGCTTTGTTCATAATAACTCCAGTTTTGTAAGATATAATCCGTATTTAATAAACAGATTATCGAAAAAATATTTTCTATAATAAACTTAAACTCAAAGATTTCCAAATCAGTCTTTGAGATTTTTGATTGGAACAAGATTTTCAAGTTCACCGTCAATTAATGAAGGTTTTGTTTCAGAACCGAAAATTTCATTCATAGTTTCAAGATAAATACGTTCTTTTGTAACTTCTGGAGAACGTTTGTATTCTTCGTAAACTGCGTTAAATCTTGCAACGTCACCTTTTGCCATATTTACACGTTCTGCAGCATAACCTTCTGCAATTTGAATTTGGCGGTCAGCTTCACCCTGAGCTTTTGGAATTTCAGCATTGTAAGCTTCTTTTCCTTCATTTATAAATCTGTTCATATCCTGAGTTGCCTTGTTTACATCCTCAAAAGCATCCTGAACACCACTTGGCGGTACGATATTTTGCAGTTTTACGGCAATTACACTAATACCAAGCCCAAGCTGTTTGAAATTTTCATTCATCATTTCAAGACCGAGTGTTTCAATTGCTGTTCGTTCATTTCCCATTACGTCCAGAATCGCACGGTCGCCTACAAGAGTGTTGATTACAGAACGAGAAATATCTCTGATAGTCTGTTGTTTTTCATAGACACCAAAAAGCCATTGTTTTGGATCTACAATTCTGTACTGAATAATCCATTCTACATCAACAATATTCAAATCACCTGTAAGCATTGTACTTTCGTTTGAAATATTATTTTTGTATTCATTGTTTCTGCCACCTTTGACAGTTTTGAAACCAAATTGTTCAGTTTGAACAACTTTTACAGGTACGCGATATGCTTTATCAATTCCGAATGGAAGTTTTGTGTGAAGTCCCGCACCAACTGTCTGTGTATATTTTCCAAATCTAGTGATAACTGCGTTTTCAGTTTCGTCAACTACGTAAAAACTTGAAAAGCCTGCAATTACAACCATAACCAAGACAATCAGCCACGTCAAAATTGCAGGACCAATTTTCTTTTTCTTCTTTTTTTCTACTTGTTCATCAGCCATATTAAAATCCTCCTGATAGTATGGACAAACTTTGATTCAGGGGTTAATACAACCCCTGAAAACGAGCGAGTCAAGACCTTGAGCGAAGCGTGCCTTGACCGGTCGTATTTTTTTTGAAAGCTTCAGTTTTTTTTGAGCTTATTATTTTTTTAAAATCTAATGTAAAAGATATTATTATTCTGAAAAAAAAACAACAAAAAAATGAAAATTATAGTATAATATTTGAATAATATGGAAGAAAAAAGACTAAAATCAAAAAATAATGAAAAGGTTCAAAAAAAGAATCATCAAACAAACGCAAAAGCTTTAGGAAAAATCCCTAATCAAAAAAAAGATGATGCAAAAAAAGCGCAGACAGTGAAAAAATCTTTTGAAAAAACAAAAGAAATGGCTGTAGTACAAAAAAATGAAAAATTACAAATAAAAAAACAGCATGTTAGAAATGCTAGTCCTTTTTTAACAAAAATAGCTGTCCGGGCTGTTACAATTGTCCTTCTTGCCGTTATTTTTGTTTCTGCCGGCATTATCGCCTTCAAAAAGATAACAAAGGTCAATTATGAAGCGAAATTTGCGATGATAAATCAACAGTTATTATTCTGCCAGGAATTGATAACAATGAAATATCAGTATTCTGACATCATCACGCTCAAAAAATCGATGGGTTTTTCCAAAAGTTACAGTATTGTAAAATATAACGGAATTATCAGAGTTGGGATAGAGGATTTGTCTCAAACAGACGTGAAAATCACAAAAGATGGAAAAGAAGTCAGAATAAAATTGTCACCTGTTTCTGTTTTAGGAAATGAAATCACAAAGCAGGAAGTTTTTGATGAAAAACAAAGTATTTTTGTACCAATAACAACTCAGGAAATATTTGAAGAAATCGAAAATGCCAAAATTCAAATGCAGGAAGATTTGATTGCTGAAGGAATTATTGAAGAAGTTCAGGAGTATACGAAAAAAGTGATAGAACAGTTCCTTTATTCATCAGGTTTTGAAAAAGTGAAGGTTGAATAGAACTGTTGATAAAAGAATAAGAAATATAACATAATTTTATCTTTTTTGTTTTATGATTTATTGATTTTTGCTATTCATTTTTGTTAAACTACAAATTATGTCTACTGTAAAAAAATTAGTTCACGGAATGGAAAAAAAATATGTAATTCATTCTGTTTTGTCTCCAATCTGCATGATTGGTGAGGTTGTAATGGAAATTTTTATTCCATTGATTATGTCAAAAATAATTGATGTGGGAATTGCAAATTCAAATCTGGCTTATGTTATCAAAACTGGTCTTTTGATGATTGGAATTGCATGTGTTTCTTTTACCAGCGGTGTCCTCGGTACTGTTTTTTCTACAAGAGCTGCGCAGGGGTTTGCGTTTAATCTTCGTCAAAAACTTTACAACAACATTCAGACCTTTTCCTTCGCAAATATTGATAAATTCAGTTCGGCATCTTTAGTGACACGTCTTACTACTGACGTTAATATGATTCAAAATGTTTACAGAATGTTGATTCATATGTGTGTCCGTTCTCCTTTTATGCTCGTTGCAGGAACTCTCATGGCATTTAAGATCAATAGTGAACTTGCTGTTTTATTTTTGGTTGCCATTCCTGTTATTGCTGTAGCAATTTTATCATTATCTTCTATAGCACATCCACGTTTCAAAAAAATGATGAAGAAAATAGATGTTATAAACGCGGTTGTTCAAGAAAATCTTGTGGGTATTCGTGATGTAAAAGCGTTTGTTCGTGGTGATTTTGAACAAGATAAATTTCATAAAGTTGCTGAGGATGTAAAAAATGCGCAGGTTAAAGCTGAAAAAGTTTTGATTTTTATGATGCCGCTCATGCAGCTTATAATGTATGTCTGCATGATTGTAGTGATGTGGCTTGGTGGTAAACAGGTTGTGTTCGGCACTATGAAATCTGGCGAACTTATCAGTTTTTTTACATACGTAACTCAAGTTTTGTCAAGTTTAATGTTTCTGGGAATGATTTTCATTTCTATCGTAATGGCAAGAGCCTGCACAGAACGTGTTGTGGAAGTTCTAGACGAACAGCCTGATATTAAAAATCCTGAAAATCCGGTAATGACTGTAAAAGACGGAAGTATTGTTTTTGAAAATGTCAGTTTCAGTTACGTCAAAGATAAGTCAAATTGTGTACTTTCTGATGTAAGTTTGAAAGTGGAAAGCGGACAGGTAGTAGGAATAATCGGCGGAACTGGTTCTTCGAAAACAACTTTAGTTTCACTCCTTCCTCGTCTTTATGATGCGACTTCTGGAAATATTAAAATCGGTGGAGTTGATGTTCGTGATTATGACCTGGAAGTTTTGAGAGATGCAGTTTCTGTAGTTTTACAGAAAAATGTTCTTTTTAGCGGTACAATCAAAGAGAATCTTAAATGGGGAAATGAAAACGCAACGGACAGTCAGATTGAAAAAGCATGTCAGGCAGCTGATGCAGAATCATTCATCAAAAATCTGCCAGATGGATATGAAACAAATCTTGGTCAAGGTGGCGTAAATGTTTCTGGCGGTCAAAAACAGCGTCTTTGCATTGCCCGCGCGCTTTTGAAAAATCCAAAAATCTTAATTCTTGATGACAGTACGTCTGCTGTGGATACAGCAACAGAAAGCCGCATCAGAAATGCATTAAAGGAAATTGCTCCAGATACTACAAAAATTATTATCGCTCAGAGAATTTCTTCAGTAAAAGAAGCCGACGTGATTTTTGTTCTTGATGAAGGTAAACTGAACGGATTTGGAACTCACGAACAGCTTTTGAACACAAATGAAATTTATCGTGAAGTTTATGAAAGTCAGCAGCAGGGTAGCGGAGATGCAGACCTTGCAGGAGAAGAATAATGCCACCAGTAAAAAAAGGTTTTGCTAAACCAAAAAATGCAAAAAAAACTATTGCGCGTTTGTTAAAATACATGGGAAGTTACAAGTATTTTTGGATTCTTGTGTTTATCTGCGTTCTGTTGAGTTCAGGTGCTTCTGTACTTGGAAGCTATTTGATTAAACCTGCATTAAATGATTATATCATTCCTTTAATTGGAAAACAAAATCCTGATTTTTCGGGATTATTAAAGTTACTGGCAGGAGTTTTCTGCCTTTTCCTTGTGGGCGTGCTGGCATCTTGGATAAACAACCGTCTGATGCTTCACATTTCTACAAATCTTCTATTTAGAGTGCGTATTGATTTGTTTTCAAAACTTGAAAAACTACCTATCAAATTTTATGATTCACACACTCACGGTGAATTGATGTCGCGCTTTACAAATGATACAGACACTATGCGTGAAATGATGAGTCAGACTGTTCCTCAGCTTTTGTCATCTTCAATAACTGTAATTGCTGTTTTTTCTATGATGATTGTTTTGAGTCCAATGCTGACTGTAGTTATGATTTTGACAATGGTATTTCTGTTTAATATCATTAAGTTTGTAGGAAAACGTTCAGTTGCAGCTTTCCGTGAAAATCAGAAAAGTGTTGGAGAATTGAACGGTTTTATAGAAGAAATGATTGAAGGTCAGAAAGTTATAAAAGTTTTCAATCATGAAAAAAAGGCAATTTCAGAATTCCAGCAGTTAAATGAAAATCTTCGAAAAGCAGGAACCGCGGCAATGACTTATGGTGGAATTATGGGACCAATCACAAATAACACAAGTCATGCACAGTATGCAATCGTGGCAATTGTCGCTTCCATCTTTATGATTTTGGGACAGTCTCATGAAAATTTTTTAAACTGGTTTACTGGTGCGTTAAATCTCGGAACAATTGCGGCATTTTTGCAGTATACACGCTCATTTACTCAGCCAATATCACAAATCAGTCAGCAGGCAAACAGTGTTTTGAATGCACTTGCAGGTGCGGAACGAATTTTTGCCATTATTGATGAAGAGCCGGAAGTTGACATGGGAGAATTTTCTCTTGTTAATGCCTTTGATGCTAAAAATACTGATGGAAGCACAAAACTGGTTCAATCTTTTGCAAATACTGGCGAATGGGCCTGGAAAAATCCAACGGATAATTCACTCAGTCAGTTAAAGGGAGAAGTGATTTTTGACCATGTAACTTTTGGATACACTCCTGCAAAAACTGTTCTTCATGATATTTGCATTCACGCAAAACCTGGTATGAAAATTGCACTTGTAGGTTCAACTGGTTCAGGAAAAACGACGACAATCAATCTGCTTACACGTTTTTATGATGTTCCTGAAGGAAACGGTTCTATTACTTACGATGGAATTCCACTGAATCAGATAAGCAAGGCATCACTGCGAAAATCATTGGGAATGGTTCAACAAAATACACATTTATTTACAGGAACAATTCGTGAAAACATCCGTTTTGGAAACCTGGATGCGTCAGATGCACAGGTTTACGAAGCTGCAAAACTTGCAAATGCCGACCATTTTATCCGTCATCTGGAAAATGGCTATGATACAGTGATTTCTGGTGATGGTTCAAGTTTGAGCCAGGGACAATGCCAGCTTTTGGCTATAGCTAGAGCAGCAGTTGCAAATCCACCTGTTTTAATTCTTGATGAAGCAACTTCTTCTATCGATACAAGAACGGAAGCTCTTATCGAAAAAGGAATGGATAGTCTTATGGCTGGCCGCACTTCGTTTATAATTGCTCACAGACTTTCAACTGTTCGAAATGCTGATGAAATTATTGTGCTTGAACATGGAAATATTATTGAACGTGGTACTCACGACCAGCTGATTGCAGCAAAAGGAAGGTATTATTTCCTTTATACTGGAAATAAAATTTCTTTTGATGAGTAAAAACTTTATGAAGAAAAATTCACTGATGCGGAGTTTTTAGAGGAATCGAAATGGAAAAGAGAATTTACATCATTGGCGCTGGATTTGCGGGGCAAACAATAGCCGACGACATCAAAAGAAAAAAAGTTTTCGGCAAAGTAAATGCTTTTATTGATGATGATAAAAACCTGATTGGAACTAGCATTGACGGTATTCCTGTTTTGGGACCAATTGGTGCAGTTACATCAGTTTTAACCAATGCAAATTCAAATCTTGATGAAGCCATTATTGCTATTCCTTCTGCCCCGACAGAACGCATCCGTGAAATCTATGAAATTTTATCTAAAAATGGATTTTCACATATAAAGATTCTGCCGGGAATAAGCCAGGTTATTACAGGAACATGTCATCTTGTGCAGACTAGAGAGATTGATCCTCTTGATATTTTAGGACGAACTCCAGTTACAATCAGTTTAAAAGAAACACTAAACTATCTCCGTGGAAAAAGGGTTTTGATTACAGGAGCAGGTGGTTCCATTGGGTCTGAACTTGCAAGGCAGCTTTTATCAGGTGGAGCGGAACGTCTTTATCTTTTTGGTCATGGCGAAAACTCTATCTGCCAGATTTATAGAGAGCTTCGTCTGTTACAAACTGAAGGAGTCGGTGAAAAAGCGACTGTTGTTCCGATTATTGGTGATATGCGTGATAAAAATTATGTTGACTATATAATCGAACAAACTAGATGTAATGTCATTTTTCATTGCGCAGCTTACAAACATGTTCCTATGATGGAAGAAAATCAGGTTGCAGCCATTGAAAATAATGTTTTTGGTACAAAAAATCTACTGGATGCCTGTTTAAATCATAATGTTGAACGTTTTGTTTTAATTTCTACAGACAAAGCTGTTGCTCCAGTGAGTGTTTATGGAGTTTCAAAAATGCTTTGTGAAAAACTTGTTCTTGAGGCGGCAAAAAAAACTCAGAAAAATCAGGCATTTATGTTTGTTCGTTTTGGAAATGTACTTGGAAGTCGGGGATCACTTCTTCCGCTTTTTCAGGAACAGATAAAAAATGGAGGTCCTGTTTTAATCACCGATGAAAAAATGGAAAGATTTTTCATGACAATTCCAGAAGCGTGTTCTCTTGTACTACAAACTGGTGGAGTTGGCGAAAATGGAAAATCTTATCTTTTGGATATGGGTGAACCATTAAAAATTATTGATTTGGCAAAACAAATCATTAAATTCAGCGGACTTGAACCTCAAAAAGATATAGAAATCAAAATTGTTGGTGCCAGAAAAGGTGAAAGACTTGTAGAGCCTTTATGGCTTGATGAAGAAAATCCGACTTTAACTGAGTATAAAAAAATCCTGCAACTTACAAACAAACCTTATGATTCAAAGCGGCTTCAAAATCTTCTTGATAAGCTGGAATCGATTTGCTTTTATCATGAAAATAAAAAATCAGATTTTAGAAACAGGAAAAAACTTTTGGACATTTTGTGTGATGATTGTGAAAGTTTAAAAAATTTCTATGAAGAAGTTAAAAACGATAATCAAAAGCGAACAGATTTGTTATAATAATATAAATAATACTACGTTTTTTATTTTTTTTTAGATTTATTTTATGGAAATCATAATTTTTTTTTAATGATAAATAATCTGATTTCCACGCAGGAGATATATGAACGAAATAAAAGTTCCATTTCACAAAGCATCAATCACAAAGGCTGAAGAAGAGTCTGTTTTGCAGGTTTTACGTTCAGGCTGGCTGACGACAGGAAAATGGGCGGCTGAGTTTGAAAAAAAATTCAGTTCAAGTGTAACTTCCAAAGATGATATCCAAAAAGGAAAAAAGCCGGTTATAAGTCTTGCCGTAAATTCAAATACTTCCGGAATGATTCTTGCTATGGAAGCATGCGGTGTTACAAAAGGCACTTGTATCATTACAACGCCATATACTTTTGTTTCTACTGCCGCCTGTGCACGTCATTTGGGAGCAGATGTTCTTTTTGCTGACATTCAAAAAGACACTTACAATATTGATCCAAATAAAATAGAAGAAATTCTACTGCGCGAAAAGCAAAAAGGTTTAAAAGGTGCAAAAATCAAAGCAATTGTTCCGGTTCATATTGCAGGAAATGTCTGCGAGATGGAAAAAATCAATAAACTAGCTGAAAAGTATTCCACAAAGGATAATAAAATCTACGTGATTGAAGATGCGGCTCACAGTTTTCCTTCTTTAACAAAAAACGGTTATGCAGGAACTCTCGGAGATGCTGGTGTTTTTTCGTTTTATGCTACAAAAACAATCACTACTGCTGAAGGTGGAATGGTCTGCACCAGAGATGAAGCATTAGCAAAAAGAATGACTTCAATGCGGCTTCACGGAATGGACAGAACAACTTGGGATCGATACACATCTCCAAAAGCATCCTGGGAATATGATATCATTGCTCCAGGCTATAAATTTAATCTTCCTGATGTTCTTGCGGCTATTGGATGCTGTCAACTTGACCGGGCAGAATTGTTTTATGAAAAGCGAAAAGCAATTGCTCAAAAATATAATCAGGCTTTTTCTTCATTTGATTTTATTCAGTTGCCACCAGATTCAGACGGAAATGCCTGGCATCTTTATTTAATGCGGATTGTTCCAGAAAAACTTACGATTTCTCGTGAAATATTTGTAAAAAAAATGCAGGAAGCAGGACTTGGTATTTCAGTTCACTTTATTCCGATTTTTCATTTTACTTATTGGAAAGAACTTTATACTGATTTTACTGAAAAAAATTATCCAAATGCCGAAAAACAGTACAGTCAAACAATTTCAATTCCTTTTTTTCCTGACATGACTGAAGCACAAGTTGATTATGTTATTGAAACTGTAAAAAACATAGGAATGGAAAACAGGAAATAAAAATGAGGTCAAAAAGAAAAGAAAAAAAGTTGATTCGTTCTCTTGATACTGTTGGGTTTTACAGTGATTTTGATAAGCCAGGAACTCTTTTTGCTGTTTTGGTCAGAAGTCCGTCACCAGTTGGAAAAATAAAAAGCATTACAATATCAGATTTGCCTGAAGGTTATTATTTTTTTACAGAAAAAGATATTCCAGGTGCAAAATCAATCAAAATCAATAAAACTGTAATCAAAGTTTTTGAAAATAAGAATATTTCATACACTGGAGAACCTTTGGGCATAATTGCAGGTCCTGATGAAACAACCGTTCTTTCGCTTTTGGAGCACATTTCTGTAAATCTTGATGTTGACAATCTGGAATCTGCATTAAAAAATGTTATAAAAAATAATATCACATCTGAAAAAACAGAAAAAAATAATGGAAATGATGATAATAATTGTAATAAAAATGATGATGACAAAATAACAATCGAAAAAATAGATTCTGGCAACGAAACTCAAAATCAAATTGAAAAACTGAATCATAATAAAACTCAAAACACAACTCAAAATCAAAATGAAGAAAAAAGTGAAAACTTAAATGATTTTGTAGACCAGATAAATGAAATGCCTTCCCTCGATACTGTGATTGATAAAACAAAAGTAGAAGAAAATCCGAACATCACAATTGCTACTCGGGAAGTAAAATATGGTTTTTATAAAGATTATTCAATTCAAATGGAAGAAAATAAAGATTTGGAACATCCATTTGAATCACCATTTTTTGAAAATCAAGATTTAGTCTTTTTTGATGACACCTGGAAGCAGGAAATTTCTTCGCAAAACTGGCAGCAGAATGAAGGAGTTTTCTGTTATATGGAAAGTTCCAATATTCACATCTACGTGCCGACAAAATGGACATATTTAACTCAAAAGTCGGTTGCAGAAGTTTTAAACATCTCTCTTGAAAATGTTTTTATTCATAAAACAAAAACTTCGGGTGTTTACCCAACAGGTTTATGGAAAACGACACAAATTGCACTTCAGGCAGCAACCGTTTGTTTCATTACGCGAAAACCAATCAAACTTGTGCTTTCAAAACAGGAACAAAATCTTTATATGAAGCCTAGTGTCACAACAAAGTTTAATTATAAAGTTGCAGTCAAACCGGACGGACACATTTTTGCAATGAAAATTCTGATTGATATAGATGTTGGCTCTGACAATCCTTTTGCTCAGGAAATTACAGATAGAATTACGCTTGCTTCCTGCAATTATTATAAAACCGAAAATCTTTATATTTATACAAAAACGCACACTTCAAGAATGCCGCCATCGACAATTTCCATAAAAGTGGCAGATTCCCAGTCATTTTTTGCAATTGAAAATGAAATTCAGACAATTAGTAATCGCATTAATATATTGCCAGATGAAATTCGATTATTAAATGCAAATATTCAGGAAAACAACAAAACTGAAAAAAAATCGGCAAAAAAACAAAAAAATGATGATGAAAAAATGAAATTTCCATTTGACATTCAAATTGGAAATGTTTCTGATGTCCTTTCTTCAGTAATCAAAAAAAGTGATTTTAACAGAAAATATGCTTCTTTTAGTATGGAAGCAAAAGCGCGCCTTGAAAATAATTCACAGGCTTTTTTTGCGCTTCCTTTGCGTGGAATTGGTCTTGCGTCAGGATATGTAGTTTCCGGCTATAATGGAAATTCCGTTTTTGATTATTATTCCAAAATTGAAATTACGCTCAATACCGAAGATAAACTGATAATTCACTGTATTAAACCTTCAGAAGAAATTCAAAAAATCTGGAAAAAAACAGCGGTGGAAATTCTTCAAATTCCAGAGGAAAATATCATTATAAATTCGGAATTTCAGATTGACCAGTTGCCAGAAAATCCTGAAGATACAATCAGTTCTCTTGGCATCATGAATGAATTAATCAGAAAATGCTGCCTTGATATTCAAAAAAAGCGTTTCCATCAGCCGCTTCCTTTAAGTGCAAAACGAAGTGTTCCAAGAACGTCCAAATCTAAATGGAACAAAGAAGAATTTTGTGGTAATCCATATCTTGCAACGTCATTTGCCTCAACAGTTGTGGAAATTGAACTTGACACTTACAATTACAATGAAAAAATCAAAGGTATTTGGGTTACAATAGATTGCGGTGAACTTTATGATCAGGAAGCTGCACTTAGAACTATCAAACTTGAAATTCAGCAGGAACTTTCAATGCTCGTAAAAGGAAAAACAGTTTCTTGCAGTCAGATTAACATTTCATTTGTAAAATCAAACAATAAGTCTGGTCAAATTGGAGCGCTGATTCACAACACATTGCCTGCTGCTTTTTCATCAGCACTTTCTCTTGCTCTGGCAACTCAATTGAATGAACTGCCATGTACGGAAGATTTACTATTTAATCTGATAAAAAACAGGACAAAAACTGTAAATTCTGATATTACTAAATTTGACTGATTTGGTGATTATAAAAAAGAGAATAAAAAAGAGGGATAAATTGAAAATACCAGTAATCTTAAATGATGAAGAAAAAATTCTCGACGTTGAACCAGACTGGAATCTTATGAAAGTATTGCAAAATAATGGTTGCACTTCAGTAAAATGCGGCTGTTCAAGTGGTTCCTGCGGTTCCTGTTCTGTTTTATTAAATGACGTTCCCGTAGCTTCATGCAAAATTCCAGTTGGAATTATAAAATCAGAAAAAATTACTACACTCGAACATTTTTCCAAAACCGAAGATTTCAAATTCATCATAAAAGGATTTATGGATGCAGGAATAAAAATGTGCGGTTACTGCAATGCCGGAAAAATTTTCACAGCCTATCATATTCTGAAACAGTCAAAAATTCCTTCAAGAGAAGAAGTTCTTGCGAATGTAAGTCATCTTTCTCCCTGTTGCACCGATTTAGAAACTTTGGTAAACGGAATTTTTTATGCTTATAAATACATAAATATCAAAAAAAGATGATTTTTGAGGAAAACAAATGTCAAAAACAATTTTATATGCAAAAAATACTTATGAACTTCTAAAAATACTCACAAATAATCCGGGTACAGAAATTGTAGGTGGCTGCACAAGAATAGAAAATCTTCCTCAAAAATTTATTTCTATTCGCGGAATCAAAGACTTGTCGCAGATTACAAGACATGAAAGATATATTGATGTTGGACCGGGGGCAACACTAAATGAAATCATAAATATTGGACAAAATCATCTGCCACAAATTTTATATGAAGCATTAATCAGCATTGCAAATCCGCAGATTAGAAACATTGCGACAATCGGAGGAAATATTTGTTCCAAAGACAGAAGATTAACACTTTTTGCACCGCTTTTAGCTTTGGATGCAAAACTTGAATTTAAAAATCAAATGGAAACAAAAACTGAAAGTATCCGAAATTTTAAAGGAATTCCGCCAAAATTCATTCTCTCGAATATCCGCATTCCCATCGATAACGCTGAGCTTTCAATTTTTCGACGCATAGGTCACGAACATTTAATCAGTGAAAAATCAGCTTCTTTTGCATTTTTGGCAGATACAGAAAAAAATTCTATTTTAAAAGTCCACCTTGCTTTCGCAGGTCCATTTGCATTTCACAGTAAAGATTTTGATAATCAGCTGATTGGTCAAAGGCTGCCACTTTCTCAAAAGAACATAAACGAAATCCAAAATCTTGTATCAGCAGAATTTCAAAAGGTAGCCACAGACCAGATGATTTCTGATGTAATGAGACAACAATTTTTAAATCTCACAAGATACAGTTTTGAGCAATTGACATAAAAAAAAAGCTCATATAACGTCTGTTTTGTGAAAAAAAAATACAAATATTAATACTGTACTTAGTTTACAAAAAATGATAAAATGTCAGAATATTGAAAAATAATTTATAAGGATTTTTTATGAAAAACATTCAAAACAAATGGATTAGGGGTGCAATTCCAGCACTTTTACTTCATTGCAGTATCGGAACTGTTTACTGCTGGTCAATTTTTAGTCAGGAAATTGCTGATTACATTGGCTTTTCAAAAGGTGCAACTGAATGGGCTTTCAGTTTTGCTATTTTCTTTTTGGGTATGTCAGCTGCTTTTCTGGGAAATCTTGTTGAAAAAAACATTCACAAGTCTTCATTGATTGTTGCCATCACTTTTGCTTCTGGTATGGCTGGAACTGGATTTTTCATCTGGTACGGTGGAAATCATCAGCATAGTGTTCTGGCTTTAGTCGGCATTTATGTTTGTTATGGCTTTATCATGGGTATAGGACTAGGAACCGGTTATTTGTCACCTGTAAAAACTCTTATGCTTTGGTTTAAAGATAAAAAAGGTCTTGCAACAGGTCTTGCAGTAGCAGGTTTTGGTGCTGCAAAAGCTATTGCTTCTCCAATTATGCAAAAACTTTTAGGCAATAATCAGAATGGCGAGATCTACAAAATGTTTTATATCCTTGCAGTAGTTTATTTTGTAATGATGTTTGTAGGTCACCTTCTTCTGGCAAAACCTGCTGACTGGCATGAACCTCAGACAAAAACTAAAGATGAGGGAATCATTGCTACATTGAAGCGCGAACCTGTTTCTTCTTATATTGGAATCTGGCTTATGTTCTATCTGAACATTACTTGTGGACTTGCTTTGATTTCACAGGAAAAGATGATTGTAAAATGCATTGGTCTTGCTGGTTCTGTTGGAATCATTTCAACAATTTCTGCTGTTTTTAATGCTGGCGGACGTCTTGGTTTTTCTGCTTGGGCTGACAAGATGAAAGACCGCAATACTATTTATAAATTGATTTTCATCCTTTCTATTGTGTTTACTGCACTTGTAATTGTTACTGGCGGTATAAAAAATGGAAATGGCAATCTTTTCCTTGTAATTCTTGTTCTTGCCCTTATTTTTGTAGTAAATGCAGGATATGGCGGAGGATTCCCTAACGTTCCAACTTTACTTTCAGACCATTATGGTATGGGTGCGATTTCTGCAATCCATGGAATCACTCTTTCCGCATGGGCTTTTGCTGGTCTTACTGGAAATCAAATGGCAAATGCAATTGTAAATGCTGTTGCAAAAGCTCATCCAGAATCTTTACGCGAAATTGAATATCATGGAGTTATGCAGACAGTAAATCCTGCTGGATATCAGACTGTGCTTTATGTAACTCTTGCACTGTACGTTGTTTCATTGTGTTTGAGCATTTTCCTTGTTAAACCAACAAAAAAAGACTAGAATTCTATATTAGAAGAGGATAAGCAAATTTGAATGAGAATGGTTTGATTATCCTTTTTTATATCTGCTTGTGCGGATAAATCACAAAACCTTGAATTGTAAAAGAATATATTTTACGATTTCCGAAAATTTTACAAAAATGACTGAAAAAATTATTTATAAAGAAGCGTGTGCGAACATTATTTGTTCTGATTTTCCTGATTTAGATGTAATTCGTGTTGATGATGTTTATTATATGGTTTCTACAACAATGCATTTTATGCCTGGTTGTGTGATTTTGCGTTCCTATAATCTTAAAGACTGGGAATTTTGCAGTTACGTTTATGATGAGCTGGAAAAAACAGAAAAACAGACTCTGCAGGATAATCACGGAATTTATGGAAAAGGTATGTGGGCTGCATCTCTTCGTTACGATAACGGTATTTTTTATGTGGCATTTGTGGCAAATGATACTCACAAAACTTATCTGTACCGTTCAGAAAGTATAGAAGGACCTTGGCAGAAATCTGAAATTAAAGGTTTTTTTCATGATTTGTCACTTCTTTTTGATTATGATGAAAATGGAAAACGGCATGCTTATTTAGTTCATGGAAACTGTGACGTCCAGCTTACTGAACTTGAAGATGATTTGTCGGCTCCAAAAAAAGGTGGAATTGATAAAATCATCTTTCAAGATGATAGAGAAAAAATTGATTTAGGTTACGAAGGCAGTCATTTTTACAAAATAAACGGAAAATATTATATTTTCTGCATACATAAAGAAAAAAATCAGATGCGTTCTGAAGCTTGTTTTTACTCTGATAAGATAGAAGGTCCGTATGCTGGGGGTGAAGTTCTTTGTGCTGACTTTGATGACTGGAATAGTGGAGCAGCACAAGGAGGTGTCGTTCAGACTGTTGACGGAAGTTGGTTTGCAATTTTATTTCAGGATCATGGCGCTCTTGGCCGCATTCCGATTTTGATTCCCGTTGATTTTTCCTCAGATTTACCAGAATTTTTAAGTCAGAATGGTAAAGTGTTGAAGACTATGAAAGTTCCAGATAGCCGCCCCGATTATGTTTACAAAAAACTTTATGGCAGTTCATTTCTTGATGAAAATAAAAAACTCCAGCATTACTGGCAGTGGAATCATATTCATAATCCTTCTCTTGGTTATTTTACACAGATAAATGGCAAAAACTGTTTGACTATCAAAACCGATAAAATCGTAAAAAATGTAGTTCAGGCTTCAAACTCATTAACGCAAAGGGTTTTTGGAGAAAAACGTTCTGCAGAAGTTACTGTTGATGTTTCAGGCATTTATGACGGAGATTTTGCTGGTTTTTGTGCATTGGAAGGTGAATATTCTTTTATTGCATTAACCAAAATTAATGGTAAAATTCAACTTGTTCGTGCTGAACATAAAATATCATATGTTCCATGGGCTATGGGTGTTTTTGATGAAAATTCTCCAGATATAATTGAACAAGTTGATTTTTCAAGTAGCGTCATAAGATTCAAAATTGACTTTGATTTAACAAAAGAAAAGCAGACAGCAGTTTTTTCATATTATGATGAATCAAAAAAGAGATTTGTAGAATTTGGAAAACCTTCAAAATTGCGTTTTACGCTTGACCATTTTGTTGGAGTGCGTTTTGCATTGTTCAATTATTCAACACAACAAACAGGTGGAATTGCTGTCTTTTCAGATTTTAAATACATTGATTGATTCTAATGAAAAAAGAACCAGAAATTTCTTCTTTAATTGATAAGGCGGTGTTTGATTATAAATTAATAGAAGAAAATGACAGAATTCTCATAGGAGCGAGTGGGGGAAAGGATTCAACCTTGCTCCTTGAATATTTCGCAAACAGGAAAAAGCGTCCCCAAAATCATTTTGAAATAATGGCTGTTCACATTCAAACTGATTTTGCACCTGTTTTTTCCAATGATTTAGTAAAACTATTTGCACAATGGGATGTTCCCCTTGAAATCATTAAAGTAGATGTTCACAAGCGCCTCAAACCAAATCAAAAAATGAACTGTTACTGGTGTTCTACGCAACGACGATCTGAACTTTTAAATTATGCTTTGAAAAATGGTTTTAATAAAATTGCACTTGGTCATCATTTAGATGATATTCTTGAAACTTTTATCATGAATATGACTGAAAAAGGTAATCTTTCTACGATGATTCCAAAAATGCAATATGATAAATGGCCTGTTTCAATCATACGTCCGCTTTGTTATGTTAGTGAAAAAAGAATAATAAGTCATGTTCAGAAAAATGGATATTGTTCATTCACCTGCACTTGTAATTATCAAAATAATTCAACAAGAAAAGAAGCACGAAAAAAGCTTGAAATGTTGACAGAGGGCAGTGAAAGCAAAAAACAATTGATTTTCAAAGCCCTCAAAAACGTTCAAAAAGAATATTTGCTGTAGTTTTTTATAACATAGATATTTACATTCTACAGTAATTTCCAGTCTTAAAAATCAATTCATTTTAAAAAAACTAGTCGTAACAGCAGAGTTTTTTTTTTGAAACGCAAAGTTGAATCTAGTTAATATTTTTTTCGATAAATTCCCGTTTCAAATCTTTCAGTTTTTCTGTTAGTGAAACTTTGTAAATATGAGGATTCAAAATCCTTTTATAAGATTCATCAAAAGTTTCAAGTTGTGCCTGCATATTTTTTCTGCTTATTTTTAACTGTTCACTGTCTGCAATTCGTTCATGAATTCTTTCACCGTTTTCAATTCTTTTTTTGAGTAATGCCTCAATTTTAGCAGCTGTACATGAGAATTGTCTGTAATCAACCATAGGATGATAAAAACGATATTCTTTATTTGTTTCAAGAATTTCATCTTCTAAAGCAAGAATATCAGCACTAGCCATTCCATTTGAATCATAAAGGCGGAAAACATTTTTTATTCCAGGATTAGTAGTTTTTGCAGGATTGTCACTAAATTTCATAGCAGGCACCATTTTATCAAGCTGTTTGTCGTGTCGGGCAGCAAGCTTGTAAACTCCAGTAAAAGAAGATTCATTTCCGCCTGTCACCATGTGTGTTCCAACACCCCAACTGTTGATTGGTGCACCGCCTGCAACAAGCGTTGTTATGATTTCTTCAGTAAGTTCATTTGAAACACTTATTTTTGCCTGTGGATAACCAGCTCTGTCCAGTTCTTTTCGTACTTCTCTAGTAAGGTAGGAAATGTCACCAGAATCAAGACGTACTCCAAAATTGTATCCTTTTTCAACAAGTTCACCACCAGCAATTATTGCATTTTTAATTCCAGATTTTAAAGTGTCATAAGTGTCAATCAAAAATACAGAATTTTCTGGATAAATTTTTGCATATTCTCGGAATGCTTCTAGTTCAGAACTATGCGACATAATCCATGAATGAGCCATAGTTCCCATCACAGGAATACCAAAAACTTTTCCGGCAAGAGTATTTGAAGTTCCTGCAGCACCTCCAATATAAGCAGCTCTTGTGGCACTCATTGCACCGTCATAACCTTGTGCACGTCGCAAACCAAATTCCATAATAGGAGCTTTTTTACTTGCAAGCCAAATTCGTGCAGTTTTTGTAGCAATAAGACTTTGAAAGTTTATTTGATTTAAAATCAAACCTTCAAGAATTTGTGCTTCTATCAAGTTTGCGTGAATTCGGACAATAGGTTCCTGTGGAAAAACAACAGTTCCTTCATCCATAGTGTATAAATCACCAGTAAATTTAAAATCTTTGAGATAATCAAGAAATCCCTGCTCAAAAATATTCTGTTCAGCAAGATATGAGATGTCCTGCTCACTGAAACGAAAATTCAAAATATAATCCATTAAAGTTTCATTTCCAGCAAGAACTGAAAAACCACCATTAAACGGATTTTTTCTAAAAAACATGTCAAAAACTACTTTCTGATTCATGTCGTCTTTCCAGTATCCTTGAGCCATTGTAAGTTCATAAAAATCAGTAAAAAGTGCACTTGAAATATTATTTGTAATCATTTATTTCTCCTGGTTGATAATTATTTGCGATGCAAACTAATTTTCTTCCTTAAAATTACACGACGAAGAAAGTTTCAACTTTCGAGGAGTGTAATTAGTTCGCGTTCTCGCGAACAGTCTAATAAGAGAGTTTCGAAAGAAACTCTAAGTTAAATCAAATGGCGCAATTATAGCCATTTGATTTAAACGTTCATTTTCTTCATAATTGAATGGTCGTTTGTGATATTTATAAGTAAACTCTGCAACCAAAAATCTTCCCACAAATCTGCTTAAGAAAGCCGTAAAACGCCATTTAAAACGATAAAGACTTGTTTTTTTTCCTTTAAAAGCTCGTTTTAAACAATGTTGGACAACTTTTTGAGGTGCAATTCCTCCTTTTACTTCTTTTCTGACTCCATTTGAAGCAACATTTGCAAATTCTGTACTGACAGAACCTGGACAGAGAGCGCAAACCTTTATTCCTTTTTCCTTTAGTTCGGCAGCCAGTGCAATGGAGAAACTCAGAACAAACGACTTTGTAGCCGCATAAACTGCAAAATTTCCAAGAGGCATAAATGCAGCAAGAGATGATGTGTTTATAATAATTGAATTTTCATTCATAAAAGGAAGTGAAATTCCACATATTCCAGTAACAGTTGTACAGTTTAAATCAACCATCTGCATTTCTTTTTCAACAGGAGTTTTTTCAAAAGGTCCGTACGTTCCAAAACCTGCATTATTTACAAGAATGCTGATGTTCAGTTTTTTATTTTCAGATTCAAGATTTTGTTTTTCCAGAAGAAAAAAATCATTCAGAGAATTAACTCCATTTTTTCCACTCAAATCTAAAGAAATAGTTTTTATTTTTTTTTCCTGTGGAAGAAAAGAAAGTTTATCAGCAAGATTATCAAGATTTTCTTTTCTTCTTGCAATGAGCCAAAGTTCATCAAAAAAAATCTGATAATCATGCGAAATTTGAAGTGCGAATTCAGCTCCAAGTCCAGAACTTGCTCCAGTAACAACAGCAATTTTTTTCATGATAATTATTATATCTCAAAATCCTTTTTCTTTCAAATCCCATTTTTTTACATATTATAGCAGTCGCTTAATAGCAACCGAATTCTCAAAATCATAGTTTACCATCATAATTTTAATTAATTCACAAGAACTAGTTCACGAGTTTCCAAGAACTGATTTATGAGAACGAGTATTCTAGGAGTCTGACCATCTGATTTTCATAAAAACGAACACCTAACGAATATCT
>SAMEA104315430__coassemble_256_pt1 | contig 26641 bp, 18 predicted proteins | sample SAMEA104315430__metabat2_low_PE_026 | metagenome-assembled genome bin SAMEA104315430 (sample SAMEA104315430) | gut metagenome | biome: Monkey gut; feature: monkey-associated habitat; material: faeces | place: China | collected 2013 | reverse complement strand
ATTCAAAGGATGACGGTGAATATTCATTCCAGGTCCCAGAAGATTTTCCACTTTACAACTGCACATTTCAAGTCCAGTAAAGCTGTATAAACTTTCCACAAGTGATTTATTAAAAGTGCAGGCAAGACAAGTTCCGTTTGGCAGAGAAAAAGCTTTTGCTCCACAGTCATTTCTCATTCCCGATGGACCATCATCACAACAGACAGCAGGAATTCCAAAAGTCTCGCGAAGTCTCGGTGATACGCCACCAAAAGCAGAAGCCGTACCAGCCGTAACAAGACTGCTTCCCATGCCTTCACCGCGAATTATGCACGCCAAATCATCATCTGTAAACTGCGCCACAAAATCTTCCATAGAAACTTTATTTTCCAAAACATCACGAAGTTTGTAATTTTCAGTATGAACCTGACAAATTTCAGATGGCAGATTTTTAATCCGTTTTTCCCGCATATCCACAGTGCATAAAGGAACTTTTTTCATCACAAGATTTCCATTTTCATCACGGCACATTCTGTCAAAAGAACGCACAGGAGCGCACGCCTGTTTACACTGCTGCAAAATCAACAAATCTTCCAAACAGAATCTTCCAATTTCGCAGGCAGAACGCACATCACTTCCTGCATAAAAAACATATTCACCGCTTTCCAAAACCCACGCATTTTCTGACGATTTTTCGCCACACACCGCCGCACCAACTCCAGCAGTACCCGCAGAAATGTCTGCACCAGACACACCCGCACGTCCAGCGACGCCTTCATCATCAAAAGAAGCAAAACTATAATAAGGAATTTCAAATTCAATGCTTTCTTTGCATGATTTTTTCAATTCAGAAGTTTTCTCAAAATCCACAAGGACACGCTCTGCTTTACCAAGTTTTCCATTCGGACACTTCACATAAACCTGCACAACTTCCTTTCCGTCAACTTCTCCCTTATTCAAAACCTCAACACTCAGGTTTACAGTTTTCGAATCAAAACAATTTTCAAATTTTTTCGGTAAAATTTCAAAATCAGAATAAGAAAGACCATATCCAAAAGGATAACGCACCTTTTCTTTTGCAAAAGTTTCAAAATAACGATATCCAACAAAAATATCTTCACAATAAAAATTCTCGTTCTCCCCGCCAAACCATTTGTCACTAGGATAATCACTCATATTGCAGGCAATAGTATCAGTAAGTTTTCCACACGGATTCACATCCCCAGTCAGAACATCAGCAGTACCAAGACAGCCAACCATTCCGCCCTGCCAAATATACATAACTGCATCAGGTTTAAACTCATCCACAAACGACATATCAATAATATTGCCCACGTTCAAAAGCACGACCATCTTGTCAAAACCGTTACGCACAAGACGCAGCATATTTTTTTCATCCTCAGACAAAAGATAAGAGCCTTCAGTTAATGAATTATCCTTATCTTCGCCAGCAGTTCGTCCAATCATCACCAAAGCAACATCACTTTCTGCTCTCGCATCAGAAACAATTTTTTCCGACAAAGGCATCTCTTTTTGAGCCCATGGTTCCATTCCCCAACCCAAACCTTCATCAAAAGGATTTTTTTCAATCCATTTATCATAGACTTTTTCAAGCTCCTTATTCACGCTCACCCTGCCGGAGTTTTCAAGAGCCTCGCCAATATTCCAAACCTTATCAACATTCACTTTTCCGCCAGAACCAGTTCCACTTTTAAAATAATTAGCCTGAATTCTTCCAAAAATTGAAACCTTCTGATTTTTTTTCAGAGGTAAAACGCCATTATTTTCAAGCAAAACACAACCTTCAGCTACACAACATCTTGCAGTTTTTTCGTAATCATTCCAATCCAAAATTTTCATACTTCCCTAAACTCCATTTTTTTTATTTATTATTTGAGCAAAATTTCAGTCACCCAGTCACCTTTTTCGGTTCACTCACGTTCAGTCCTATCGGACTCGCCTTCGGCGCCCGAAAAAGCTTCGGTGCGCTGTTCAGTTTTATAAGCATGCAACAAGCATACCTCACTGGCGAATTTTTCATCTTTTTAAGTACACCATCAAAAGCATAATGTCGCTGTTTCGAATTCCTGAAATTCTGTTTGCCTGTCCTAAAGTTACAGGACGAACCTGTTCAAGTTTAAATCTTGACTCTGCAGAAAGAGAAGGAATTGAACCGTAATCAAAATCTGCTGGAATTCGAGTATTTTCCATTTTATGCAGTTTCTCCACACGTTTATCCTGCTTTTCAATATAATATTTGTATTTTGCTTCAATCTTTGCTTCTTCCCACTCATTTTCAGGATATCCAGGATTTTTCATATCAGGATTTTTTAAAATCTGTGCTTCAATTTCTTCGAGTTTCGCATATTTTTCATTCACAGCATCAAATTGAGCCTGAGTTTTTAACCCGCATTTAAATGCATATTTTGCAAGTCGTCTATCAGCCGTATCATGACGCAATTTCAATCTATATTCCGCTCTTGCCGTAAACATTCTGTACGGTTCTTTTGTTCCTAGAGTAACCAAATCATCAATTAAAACACCAATGTATGCTTCATCACGTCCCAGAACTATCGGTTCATAATCAGGAATTTTTTCAAAACTTTCAAATCCAGCTTCTTTCTGAACCTTGCAAACATATTCATTCAAAGTTTTAGTTTCTTTTTCACTAATTTGCGCAAACTGCCTTTTTTCTTCCATTGTCATTTCATTTTTTGGACAGAAAGCCTGTTTTTCCATGCTTGAAGGCACTCCGTTTATATCACCAGAAAGATTTTTCAAAGGTCCACAAAGTTTTTGATGAGCTTTTGCATAAAGCCCGGCATTCATACCAGCAATAAGTCCTTGTCCTGCAGCTTCTTCATAACCAGAAGTTCCGTTAATCTGCCCGGCATTAAAAAGTCCTGCTACGCGCTTTGTTTCAAGCGAAGGAAAAAGTTGAGTTGGTTCCACAAAATCATATTCCACAGCATAGCCAGGTCTACTTTGAACGGCATTTTCAAAACCTGTCATTGTGTGCATAAAAGCATCTTGAACACATTCTGGCAGACTGGAAGATAATCCATTTAAATAAATCTCTTCTGTTTCAAGTCCTTCTGGTTCTACAAAAATCTGATGTCTGTCACGTTCAGAAAATCTCATCACTTTATCTTCAATCGAAGGACAATATCTTGGTCCTATTCCATGAATTTTTCCGCTGTACAAAGGTGAACGTCCAATGTTTTCCCTTATAATTTTATGGGTTTCTTCATTAGTATATACAACATGACACGGAACCATCGGTCGTTTTACTTCTTTTGTTTCAAAACTAAATGGTATAATCTGTTCATCTCCAGCCTGTTCTTCAAGTTTGGAAAAATCAATTGTTTTTCTCAGGATTCTAGGTGGAGTTCCAGTTTTCAATCTTCCAGTAGTGAATCCAAGTCTGTGAAGACTTTCAGTAAGTCCATAAGCTGCACTTTCACCAATACGCCCACAAGGTGCATCATACTCACCAATAAAAATTCTTCCACCTAAAAAAGTTCCTGTTGTCAAAACTACAGAACGCACTGGAATTATTCTGCCCCGTTCTGTGACAATTCCTGTCACTTTTTGACGCATTCCACTTCTTGCTGCTTCAGTTTCTCCCTGATGACGACTTTCTCCAGGAATCGAACCTTTTTCTGCAATACTGTCAAAATTTGGAGGAAGTGGAGTTTGGGAAGCAGTTGTTAAAACATCAATAACTGTATCCATTAATGTAAAAAGATTCGGTTCTTTTTCGCAAATTTTACGGGCAAGCATTGAATATGTTATTTTATCAGCTTGAGAACGTGGAGCTTGAACTGCTGGACCACGACTTTTATTTAAAAGCCGAAATTGAATCATAGAATTATCGATGATTTTTGCCATTTCTCCACCTAAGGCATCAATTTCACGAACAATATTTCCTTTTGCAATTCCACCGATTGAAGGATTACAACTCATTCTGCCGATTGCATCTGGCGTTTGTGTAATCAATACAGTTTTCAATCCCATTCTGGCACAAGCAAGAGCACTTTCTATTCCTGCATGACCGGCACCGACAACAGCAACATCATAAAAATCATAAAATCCCATATTCGATTCCAAAATAAAAAAAAGCTGCCCCTGAGGGTGTCATTTTTGACAAAACCCATGGACAGCCCTTTTTGCATTATATTAGCATTTTAATGCAATCATTATCTTGCATATTCTACAATTCGTGTTTCGCGAATCATTGTCAATCTGATTCTTCCAGGATAACGCAAGTCTGTTTCAATCTGTTTTGCAATATTTCTTGCCAAATCTTTTACATCGCTATCTGGAATTTTTTCATTATTTACAAGTACACGCAATTCACGACCAGCCTGAATGGCATACGCTTTTTCAACTCCTGCAAATCCTTCTGCAATTGCTTCAAGATTTTCAAGACGTTTCACATAGTTATCAATTGTTTCCCGGCGAGCACCAGGTCTTGCAGCAGAAATTGCATCAGCAATCTGAACGATAATAGCCTCAATACTTGTTGCTTCAACATCATTGTGATGAGCTGCAATTGCATTAATTACCAAAGCATTTTCGCCCATTTTTCGGGCAAGTTCTGCACCAACTTCTGCATGATTCTGGTCACTGTCATTTTCAGCACCTTTACCAATATCATGAAGGATGGCTGCACGTTTTGCAAGTTCTCTGTCCGCTCCAATTTCAGAGGCAATCATGACAGCAATTCTTGCAACTTCTTTTGAATGGTTCAAAACATTCTGACCGTAACTTGTTCTAAAATACAGTCGTCCAAGCGCACGCACTCCATCAGTATTCATATTGTGAATGCCCAAATCAAACAAAGCACGTTCGCCCTCTTCATAAATCTTGTTTTGAATTTCGTGAGTAACTTTCTGAACGATTTCTTCGATGCGAGCCGGATGAATGCGTCCATCAGAAATCAATCGTTCCAAAGATTCTTTTGCAATCTCTTTTCTAACTGGATCAAAACATGAAATTACTACTGCTTCCGGCGTATCATCGATAATGATATCAACACCAGTTAGTGTTTCCAAAGTTCTGATATTTCGTCCTTCACGCCCAATAATGCGGCCTTTCATTTCGTCACTAGGAAGTGAAACTGTAGTTACAGTAATATCACTTGTAGTTTCAGGTGCAATTCTTTGAATCGTTGTGATAAGAATATCACGCGCCTTTTTTTCAGCTGAAAGTTGTGCATCCTGCTCAATCTTATTGATTAAAGCCTGAGCATCATGACGAGCATCATTTTCCAGATTTTTGATAATGAGCTCTTTTGCTTCCTGTGCAGATAAACCAGAAATTTTTTCCAATTCTGCACGATAAAGTTCTTCCTGTTTAGAAAGTTCTTCTTCCTTTTTTCCAATGGCAACCTGCTTTTCGGCAAGTTCCTTTTCTGATTTTTCAAACTCAGCTGCACGTTGTTCAAGAAGTTCTTCTTTTTTATTTACTCTTGCTTCAAATCGTTGTACTTCAGCTCGGCGTTCACGGTTCTCCCGCTCCTGCTGGTTTCTTTCCCGAATGATCTCATCTTTTGCATTTAACAAAATTTCTTTTTTCTGTGCTTCAGCATCCAATATTGCTTCACGTTTTACACGTTCTGCTTTCTGTTCAGAAGCAGTTAATTGAAATCTGGCATAAATCCAGCGAATAATCCATCCAAGAACAATTCCAACAACAGGGAGAACTATGTACATTACAATAGTAGGCATAGTCATCTCCTCTTCAAATTTTTAGAATAGTTCACACTAAATAATAACGAAAGAGAAGTTAGATGTCAAACCTCAAATGAGAAAAAAAACAGTTTTTTTTAATTTATTTTTAAACAGGAAATCCGAATATCTCCACGAGTAAAATCTTCGAGTAAAATCTACATAGAAAAATCTTTTCCAAGGTAAATTTCACGGGCGACATTGCTTGAAAGAATTTCTTCTTTTGTTCCTTGTGTCATAATCGTTCCCTGATTTACGATAATCGCTCTGTCAGTGATTTCAAGTGTATCGCGAACGTTATGGTCTGTTATCAAAATGCCGATTCCACGTTTTGCAAGCAGACGAATCATACTTTTGATATCAGCAACGGCAATCGGGTCAATTCCTGCAAAAGGTTCATCAAGCAAAAGAAATTTTGGTTCCATTGCGAGAGAACGTGCAATCTCCGTTCTACGTCTTTCACCACCTGAAAGTGTGTAAGCTTTTTGTTTTCTAATTCGTTCTATTGCAAATTCATCGATTAATGATTCAAGCCTTTCTTTTTTTTCCTGTTTAGTCAAATCTTTTCGAGTTTCCAAAATTGACCAAATATTTTCTTCTACTGTAAATTTTCTAAATACTGAAGGTTCCTGAGGAAGATATGAAATGCCAAGTCTCGCACGTTTATACATAGGAAGATTTGTTATGCATTTATCATCTAGAAAAACATCTCCTGCTGTAGGTTTATAAAATCCAACTACCATATAGAAAGTTGTTGTTTTTCCAGCTCCATTTGGCCCCAAAAGTCCAAGAACTTCACCAATTTGCATTGAGAATTCAACACCACGCACAACTTTTTTGTGTCCAAATTGTTTGAAAAGGCTTGAAACGCGCAAAATATGATTTTCATGCATTTTTTGAGGATTATTCTCTGATGGATTGATTTCAGTTGTATTCAAATCATCAACATTTTGAGGATTTTCATTTTGCTGAGAATTAATTGTATTCATTTCAATCTGAGTGTTCATCAAGCTTCCCCTGCAATTATTTCGTTATTTCTTCTGTACTTTTTTGCTTTTTTTGATTTTTGATTTACTGTTTTGATTTGTATTTTCGCTTTCCTGTGAATTCTGTGAATTTTCATTTTCACTTGAATCATTTTTCTCTTCATCAATTTTTATCTGAGGTTTATCTTCTGACTCATCATCAGTTATTGTTTCTTCAGTTTTATTTTCTGATGTATTATTACTCAGCGAAGAATTTTGTTCTGCATTTTCTGGTATTAGATTTTCTGCCTTTTCCTGATTATCTTTCTTTTTTTGCTGTAAATCATTTTCATTTTCAGAATCAGGTTTTTCTTTTGAATCTTTGACCGTGCCTTTTACATTTCCTCCAAGTTTTATATCCTGAGTATTCATGTCAAAGTTTATAACTTGAGCTCTGAAAATATCATCCTTTTTTTTAACCTGTGCATTTCCTGAAAGTTCCAGAATCTGTGTTTTTTTGTAATAAACTGCATAGGAACCTGAGCAAACATTATCTTTTTGAAGAAGATTTACTTTCATCTGCAGAATTGCAATATCTTCTTCCTGATTATAAGTTATTATTTCAGCTTTTGCATTCACATCATTATCTTTATCATCCAGATTTACATTTCCGTTTAACTGTGCGACTTTTGTAACACGATTATAATTCAGGCTGTCGCATGTAAATTCCATGTTTGCCTCAATATTTTTCCCAATCACTTTTCCTTCTGCTTTTATATTTTTGTAATCTTCGCCTGAAAGCTCAATAAACTCTGCCTGAATTTCCATGGAATCTGTTTTGATGTAGGCATTTCCAGAAAGATATGTAGTAGTGTTTGTATTTCCTGCCTGCCCTGTCATGCTGTTTGCAGAGAATACTATTTTTTCAGCATGAATTTTTGAGAGAAGAAAGATTATTGCTAGAAAAATATATTTTTTTTTATTCATTTGTATTGTTTTCAGACTCATTGCTTGATTCAGTTTCAATTTCACCTGTTACTGTTCCTTTAAAAGAAAAAGTTTTTCCAATTCCACTAGCACTGAATCCTGTACCGCGAATTACAGCATCATCTTTTTCAATTCTTACCATATCTCCGCGTCCACTTGTCAATTGCTCAGTCTTTGCATTCCATTTTAACACATTTGCAAAAAAATTTGTACTTTCTGAGTAATTAAAAAGTTGAATTTCATTATAAAGTTTATATATTTCTGAATCTGAATCTGCAAAAAGAAGTCCACAGGAACCTTGTGTAGAAATTTCTCCATCTTCATAGGCATTAAAACTGACTTTTTTTGCATAAGTTTGATTTGAGTTTTTGTATTGTTCCAGAAGTTCTGCATTCATCTCAAAAGTTACAGCATTATCCTCATAGCGCATCATTGTTGTATTTTCAAACACAAATTCAGGAACTCGAGAATCAACTTGAACTGTATCCTCATATTTTAGAGAACATGCTGTAAATAAAGCGGTGTACAAACCGAAAACAAACAAAAACTTTTTTTTCATCACAAATGAACTGTCCGCCTGTTTTGGAAAAATTGTAAACTTTCGGAAACTGTTTTTTGCTTCAAGTTTACAATTCCAATATTAGAAATCCTGTTTAATCTTGTCTGCATCTTTTCCTTTGTCTTTTTCGCGAATTTCTACACGACGGATTTTTCCAGAAATTGTTTTTGGCAATTCTTTTACAAATTCATAGATGCGAGGACATTTATACATAGCTGTATTTTCTTTTGCAAAATTTGACATAATCAATTCCATCTCTTTAGGATCTTTGTCTGCATAATCCTGAGATAGAACGATGGTTGCTTTTACAGCCATTCCACGTTTTGCATCTTCAACACCAGTTACGGCACATTCCAAAACAGCAGGGTGTTTTTGCAAAACTGACTCAACCTCAAAAGGACTGATTCTATATCCCGATGATTTGATAATATCATCTTTTCGTCCTACAAACCATACATATCCATCTTTATCTTGATAAACATTATCGCCTGTATGATAAACGCCACCATCAAAAGCAGCAGCTGTAAGTGATATATCTTTATGATATCCCATCAAAAGCCCAAAAGGACGTCCGTCTTCTACATGAATACAAAGTTCACCAATTTCACCAGCTGGAACTGGTTTTCCATTTGGATTAAGAACTTCGACTTTATATAAAGGATTTGGAAGTCCCATTGAACCTGGATGAATTGGTGAATAATCAAGGAAGTTACCGCATATAATTGTAGATTCTGACTGTCCATAACCTTCATAAATTTTCTTGCCTGTTTTTTCTAGCCATTTATCAAAAACTTCACCATTCAAAGCTTCACCGGCTGTACTGAAACGAACACATTTACTTAAATCATATTTTGAAAGATCCTGGCGCACAAGAAAACGGTAAACAGTTGGAGGAGCACAGAAAGTTGTAAGTCCAAATTTTGCAATCATCTGGAGCATTTTATCAGGCTTGAGCATATTCATATCATAAACGAACTGAGCAGTTCCACAAATCCATTGTCCGTAAATTTTTCCCCAGGTTGCTTTTGCCCAACCAGTTTCTGCGATGGAAAGATGAAGTCCGTCATCAACAACACCATGCCAATATTTGGCTGTCATAATATGACCGATTGGATAAACAAAATCCTGTAAAACCATTTTTGGATAACCTGAAGTTCCAGAAGTAAAATAAAGAAGCATAGGATCATTGTTGTGAGTCGCAGCCTCCCCAACTGGACGCGGAAACTCTGCATCAAGTTTTGAATATTCATCATGGAAAGAAATCCATCCTTCTCTTTGAGGACCTACTGTAACAAGATATTTTACTGTTGGTGATTTTGGCATTGCCTTTTCAATTTCTTCAAGAATATGTGGATTATCATAAGAAATAATCATTTTTACATCAGCTGCGTTAGTTCGATATTCGATATCTGCCTGCAAAAGCTGGTCAGTTGCAGGGATTACGATTGCTCCAATACGATGCAATGCCGGCATTAAAATCCACCATTCATAGCGTCGTCGTAAAATAAGCATTACGGTATCACCTTTTTTGATGCCTTTCTGAACAAGCCAATAAGCTGCACGTTTTGATTCACGCGAAATATCAGTAAATGTGAATTCCAAAGCATCTTCGCTATTATCATCAATCCAAACCAGTGCTCTTTTTTCCGGTGCGTCTTTTGCATAGCGGTCTATAATGTCATAAGCAAAATTGAAATTTTCAGGTGCTTTTAATTTACAATTTTTGGAAAAATCTTCATAATCTTTAAACTCTCTGTCTTCAACTAAAAATTCATGTGAAAGTTCCATAGTAACCTCTTAATAATTATATTTCTTAATATCATACTCTTGAAAAAAAAATTCAATTTTCAAAGTTTATGATTCTTTATCAAATGGTATAATCATAGGCATTTGATTTATGACTTTTCTTATTTTTTAATTCGCTTTTATTATGACATTATTAAATTATTTGTCAATATATTTTAAATATAATTTATTATTATTAAACTTCTTTATTATTACTTAATTTTTATATCTAGTGTTTGGCAGCACTTATTCTGCCCTCATTTGTAATTCTGCGTTTTTTTCTATATAATATTTATTATGAGTGAAAGATGTTACAAATGTTATAAACCTGTTTCGGCCTGTTTATGTAAGTTTATCCAGGAAATTGACACTGGAATTAAATTCGTTTTTTTGATGCACACAAAAGAAGCAAAAAGGCAGCGCACAGGAACCGGCAATCTGGCTCATATCAGTTTAAAAAATTCTGAAATCATTGTTGGACTTGAATTTTCAAAAAATGCACGTCTTCAGGAACTTTTACATTCAGATGAATATTTTCCGGTACTGATGTATCCTGGCGAAGATGCATGGACAGCACAAAAAGAAGGATTTAAAGAAGCGTTAGGCAATAAAAAATTACTTGTAATCATCCTTGATGCAACATGGTTTTGTGCAAAAAAAATGATTGAACATAATCCTTTTTTGCTTGAACTTCCAAGAGTTTCTTTTACAGGTGATTATCGCTCAATTTTTACATTCAAGCATGAGCCAAAACCAGAATATATTTCCACAATCGAAAGCTGTTATTATTTCATAAAAGAAATGCAATCTGCAAATATGATTGATGAAAAAATTGATCCTTCATCTATGATGACAGCTTTTAAAGAGATGATAAAGTTTCAACTTCAAGCAGAGAATGAAAGAATTTTGGGGATTAGACCAAATTCTCACAGTTACGACGCAAAATATAATAAAATCAAAGAAATTCCAGATTTTCTATCAAAATAATAAAAATATTTTTTTAATAAATCAAAATTTTCAACACGCCCAAAATCTAACACTCGAAAATTTTGCCTGAGGTTTGAAATGTAATCTCACAAACTGAAAATTTCCTATCATAAAATTTAATTGTATGGTTTTATTCCCTGCGGAACGAAATCACCAGCGAGGGCAGAAATCATTGCTTTAAGTGAATAATCACATCGCCAGCTGTATCCTAGCAATACTGTATCTGCCCACATCAGCCTTTCGGATAAAATTGGCGACATATTGTTCAAAATTATCACTTTTTTCGGACTGTTTTTAAAATATTCTGCAACTTTTACATGATTTTCACTTGAAACGCAAATAATCACAGTGTCATAACCACTTTCTACTTTTCCAAGATTATCCAAAATCCATTGTGTTTCATTTGGTCCAATTTCATACGCACTGTATCTGAATTCTCCTGCACCATCATAATGTTTTTTTGCAGAACTAAAAAAACTATTCATATATCCAATTAAAAGCACCCTTCCCGCCTTCTCTTTTGTCAAAGGAAAATACTCTCCCTGTTTTTCGATTGTAACTGAACGACATGCCTGTTCTAAAAAGAATTTCTGACCTTCTTTACTTGGTATACTTTTTTCAAGATTATTCTGTTCCGGATACAAAGGAGCCGTATTTCCAGATTTAAAATACTCAAGTTTTGCTTTGATGACACGATAAGCTGCATCTTTTACTCTGGCTTTAAACTCTTTATCTGCCGTCATTGCATCCAGATTTTTTGTCCACAAAGCTTCATTCAATTTTGCAGTTGTAGATGAAAGAATAATATCATTTCCAGCTTCCAATGCCATTTTAAAAGCTTCTGAAAGAGAACCTGCATAAACTGTAGCTCCCACCATCATCATATCGTCAGTAATAATCAATCCATCAAAACCAAGCTGTTCTCTAAGCAAATCTGTGAGAAAATATTTTGATAAAGAAGCAGGAGCTCCGGTTGTTTCAATCTGAGGAAAACTCAAATGTCCAGACATCACAGCAGGCACATTTTCCTTTATCAAATAATAATAAGGAACAAGTTCCCGATTTTTAAAAGTCTCAAAATCTATATCGATTACAGGAAGACGTCCATGTGAATCGATATTTGTATCTCCATGACCTGGAAAATGCTTTACTGTCGGTATAACACCTGCAGCAATTGAACCAGCCGCAAACGATGCTCCCAGAATTCCCGTTTTCTGAGGATCATCACCAAAAGATCTTGTTCCTATTATCGTAGAATCGTGGTCTGTGAACAAATCTACAGTCGGAGCAAAATTCATGTTGATTCCAAGTGCCTTTATTTCTTCACTAATGTAATAAGCTGTATACCACGAATCTGAAGGATAACCTGCCGCGCCAATCGCCATATTTCCAGGAGTTATTGAAGTATCACCTTTGACATGGCGAATCCAGCCGCCTTCCTGATCTGTAGCCACAAAAAGTGGAATTTTGAATCGTCCAGAGACAGATTTTTTTTGCAGTGCAGATATAGATTTTGCAACAAGATTTGTATCATCGGTATTCCAGCCAAAAACTTTTACACTGCCAAGACCGCGCTCTACCCATTGAAAAAGCAGTTCAGGTGGTTCTGCACCTGCCCAACCGAACATAAAAGTTTGTGACAGAAGTTCAGAATTCGTCATTTCATCTGTAATCTGACGGGCAAGTTGTTCATTTGGTAAATCTGACCAAAAATCAACAGCAAAAAGTTGAAAAAAACTAGCAGCCACAAGAAAAATCACCGTTATATTTTTTTTAAGCTTCATTTATTATCCATCCAGTTTGAAAATCGCTTTCTTCACAGATTTTTGACAAATCAAATTTCTGAAAGCAAGTTTCATCAAACAAATTTCTTTTGCATATTTTATAAATCAAGTTTCATCAAAATGCCATCCGAAAAGGAATTTTCACTATTCTCGAAAAAATTTTTAAATATTTTGATTTTTTCAAATCCGCTTTTTTCATAAATCGAAAGAGCTTTTGTCCACAACTCGTTTACAAGCAATAAAAATCCTTTAATTATAACATTATTTTGCTCAAAATTCATATTTTTAAAATATTCCATTGCAAGATTCAAGCATTGTTTTCCAGTTCCACCACCCCTTTTTGATGGAAAAACGGCAAAAGAACTGATATAAACATAACATTGATTTTTTTGATTGTTTTTCTGTAAATCATCAGGCATTTTTTTAGAAGGAAGATGACCAAGCTGCAGTTCATTTGGATTTTGCGGAATTCCATAAAAAAATTCTGCGCACAAATATCCAGTTATGTTTTCATTATTTTCTGAGGATAGAATTCCAGACTGACCATCTTCATCTGCCTCATAAAAAATCAAAAACATTTCAGGACAAATCTTTATGCGTTCAAAAAAAACATTTTGACTTTCCTGAATCTGAGAAACAAACGACGATTTTTCTATCAACATTATCTGAGGCAAATCACTTTCACAGGCAGTTCTAATTTTCAGCATTTTTTTCCACAACAATTCAATAAATCAAAATAAATCAAACAAAAAAATCATTTTCCTATCAAAAAAATTGCAGGAACTTTCCCAATATCCGGAAGTTTTTGTTTTTTCCATTTTTCGATTGGTAACGTTTTTATAAACTCATTTTCACAAGTAATTCCAGCCGCAACACAGAGTTTAGTATTCGGCCGCAAATTATTTATGATTGTTTCAAACATTTTTGCATTTCTATACGGAGTTTCAATAAAAAGTTGAGTTTGATTTTCATTCCAGACTTTATTTTCCAGTTTTTTTAGAGCTTTTATTCTGTTTGGAACTTCCACAGGCAGATAACCATTAAATGCAAAACTCTGTCCATTAAAACCACTTGCCATCACCGAAAGGATAATGGAAGAAGGTCCCACAAGCGGTACAATTTTAAATCCTTTCTGTTGTGCAATAGCAACAACATCAGCTCCGGGATCTGCAATCGCAGGACAGCCAGCTTCCGAAATAATTCCAACAGACTCTACGTTTTTCAAAGGTTCCAGATATTCACCAATCACATTTCTATCAGTGTGACGGTTCAGTTCGTAAAAAGTCAGTTCATCAATATCAATTGATTTTTCCACTTTTTTCAAAAATCGCCTTGCCGAACGGATATTTTCAACAATAAAATGCTTAATTTCTACTATTATATTGCGATTAAAATCAGGCAAAACCTTAGAAATTTCAGTTTCCCCCAGCGTCACAGGAATTAAATAAAGCGCCGGTTGTTTTTGAACAGATTTGTTATCATTAGAAATATTCTCAGCTGATTTGTTTTCTGCCGGTTGTTTTTCATTTATCATATCAACTCCTCCGAAGCTTTTTCCCACTCCAAAGTAACATTTTCTATCTGCAAGACAATCTCTTCAATTTCATTTTGAACAGCCTTTGCTTTTTCACCATTGCTGTAAACTTCAGGATTAGAAAGTTTTGTTTCAAGCTCATTCTTTTTATTTTCCAGATTTTCAATTTCTTCTTCGAGCATAGAAACTCTTTTTTCGATTTTTCGGCGCTCAGACTCACGTTTTTTTTGTTCTTCCCAAGAAAGTTTTGAATCAGATTTGCTTTCCGCTTTTTGGGCATCATTACTAGAATTTTTTCCTTTTGCAGATTGATTTGAAAATTCTGCCGCTTTTTCATTTAAATTCTGCTGAGTGCAGGAAGATTCTGTCTGCTCAAGATAATAAACATAATCACCAGGAAAATATTTAAATTCTCCAGGTTTTAATTCAAGCACAACCGTAGCAAGCTGCTCAATAAATCCTCTGTCATGACTTACAAAAATTACCGTACCGCCAAAATCTTTGAGTGCAGATAAAAGCACATCCTTTGAGTGAATATCCAAATGGTTTGTAGGTTCATCAAGCACCAGAAGATTCACAGGACTCAACAAAAGCTGCAAAAGAGCAATTCTAGATTTTTCACCACCAGAAAGAACATCCAAAGATTTATAAACATCATCACCACGAAAAAGAAAAGCACCAAGCATATCACGAAGTTTTGGAATCAACTCCAAAGGAGCCCTTGCTTCCAAATATTCAAGAATAGTTTCCTTTCCTTTAATAGTTTCAGCATTATCCTGACTAAAATACCCGATTTTTACCCCGGCACCAGGAATAATCTCTCCAGAAAAATCAGAATCAACCCCAGCAATAATCCTGAGCAACGTAGATTTTCCGGCACCATTTTTACCAGCCACCACAAGCCGCTGAGTGTTTTCCAACGTCAAATCAAGATAATTTAACACATTTTTACTTCCGTCATAAGACTTGCAAATATCATTAAGCCGAAGAACAAGCCTTCCAGAATGAGGTGCCGGCGGAAACGTAAAATGAATTTTCTTCAAAGATTCAGGAATCTCAATGCGAACCATTTTATCAAGTTTTTTTTGATATTCCTGTGCTTGCGCAGCCTTAGTTGCCTTGTACCCAAACCGAGTTATAAAATCCTCAAGTTTATTTATTTCCTGCTGTTGTTGCTCATATTCAGCAATCAAAGTTTTAAGCTCCACTTCACGCACCTTTTCATAATGCGAAAAATTCCCAGGATAACGCTTAAGTTCCCCATTAAAAAGCTCAAAAACCTCATTTATAGTAACATCCAGAAAATATCGATCGTGGCTCACAAGCAAAAAACCGCCTTTAAAATTCTGCAAAAACTGCTCAAGCCAACTTCGAGCTTCAATATCAAGATAGTTAGTAGGTTCGTCCAAAAGAAGAATGTCAGGATTTTGCATCAAAGCCTTGGCAAGAGCAATTCGCATCTGCCATCCGCCAGAAAATTCTTCAGTCCGCTTTTCAAAATCACTTCTGGAGAATCCCAAACCAAGCAGAACAGATTCACACGCAGCTTCACGTCTATACCATTGGCTGTCCTCAAGTTTTTGAATAAGCTCAGCCTGTTGCAAAACAAGAGAATCAGTATTTCCCTCACCTTTTTGCAATTGTTCCCCTATAAAATCAATCTGACGCTGCATTTCATAACCAAACTCAAAAGCTTTGTCAGCCTCTTCTTTCAAAGAACAACCATGATGAGTCAAACCGCTTTGCGGTAAATAAACGACACGAGTTTCCTTTTGAACAGCTCTGTTACCAGAATCAGGTTTCGTAATTCCCGCCAGAACTTTTATAAGAGTTGATTTTCCAGCACCATTTGCGCCAGTCAAAGCAACTTTCGAACCAGTCTGAAGATTAATTGTAACATTTTTTAAAATATCCCTATCACCAAAAGCTAGAGAAACTTGCGAAAATTGAACAAATGCCATAAAAAACCATCTAAAATAATATATAAAAAAAAGGGGAGAAGTCTCTCCCCTAGTCGGCACTGCGTTGCCTCCATACCCCTCTCAGCGGGGCGCATTTCATTGCGCAGAAAACAGACATTTCCAAAACAACAAAAAAAAGTTCAGCCGGCCCCGCAACGCCCCGAAATTAAATCAGATCCATGCGAGGCACATCAGCAGAATAATCAACGCCTGCTACATCAAAACCATTTGTAGCATAAAAATCGTGCTTGTAACCTTCCAAATCACAGATTTCAGCAATATTGTCGTTGTTAACTTGAGCCATAAGCTTGTCAACTTCAGACTGTACGTCATCCTGCATTTCCCAGTCATCCACACGAATGCGGTTTTCTTCATCTACAGGAACATCACCAGCAGATGCATTTTCACCAGTGTAAAGACGTTCAGCAAAAAGACGTTCCATCTGTTCAATACAGCCTTCGTGAGTACCCTTCTTTTTCATAACTTTGAATAAAATAGAAAGATACAGCGAAATAATTGGAATAACGGCACTAGAACGAGTTACAAGACCTTTGTTTACAGAAACATAAGCGGCTCCGTTCAATTCTTTTGCAAGTTTTTCATTCAAAGTATGAGCAGTAGCTTCCAAATGTTTTTTTGCCTGCCCGATTGTACCGTCACGATAAATTGCATGACTCAATTCTGGACCAATATAAGAATAAGCCAACGTTCTGCAACCTTCAGCAAGTACACCTGCTTCACTCAACTGATCAATCCAAAGCTGCCAGTCTTCGCCACCCATAACTTTTACAGTGTTGGCAATTTCTTCTTCATTTGCAGGTTCAGCAGCACTTTCTTTTAAAGTATTAGTTAAAATATCAATACCTTGTCCTGCATAAGTTTTGCCAATTGGTTTAATCACAGATTTGTAAAGCACGTGAGCGCCATCAGCACTGTTTGGGTCAATTTTATCAGGGTCAGAACGAACTGGAGAAGCTAAAGAATAAATCACCAGATCAAATTTTTTGCCAGCTTTTTTTGCTTCATCAATAATCATTTTACGAGTTTCGTGACTGAAAGCATCGGCACTGAAAGTTTGTGTAAAAAGACCTTCAGCTTTAGCAGCACGGTCAAAAGCAAGATTATTATACCAGCCAGGAGTACCACCTTTTGTTTCTGTACCTGCTTTTTCAAAAGAAACACCAATTGTGTCTGCACCATATTCAAATGCAGCGCTAATTCGTGAAGCTAAACCATAACCAGTAGAACAACCCAAAACAAGAACAAATTTAGGACCATTTCCACCTTCTTTTAAACTTTTTGTTCCGCGTTTAGCTTTCTGCGCCTTTACATACGCAATCTGATTTTCAACTTCTTTTGCACATCCAATTGGGTGAGCATTAAGACACATGTTCGAACGAACCATAGGTTTAATAACTGCCATTTTTTTAGACCTCTTTAAGTTTATAAAATATTATAGATAAAATACAACATATATTCTCTCAGTGTGAGCTTAAAAAGAAATTCGGTAAGTTCACAAAGTGAACAATCTTCTCTTCGCTCACTTTTTTTTTATCTGCTGCCACTTCCAGCGGTGGTATATCAACTTACCAGCCGACTCACAACACCACGATTATATTTTTCTTAAAATCAAACAGCCGTTGTGACCACCAAATCCCAAAGAACAGCTTGCAGCCGCATTGATTTCACATTTTACACCAACATTTGGAACATAATTCAAATCGCAGCCGTGTTCCAAATCCGGTTCATCAAGATTGATTGTAGGCGGCACAAAATTTTCTTCCATTGCTTTTACGCAAAAAACAGCTTCAATTGAACCTGCAGCACCAACCATGTGACCTGTTTCGCTTTTTGTAGAAGATATTTTCAATTTATAAGCATGTTCTCCAAAAACAGATTTAATCATTGCTGTTTCAGCAGTATCATTTGCACTGGTGGAAGTTCCATGTGCATTATAATATTGAATATCTTCAGGTTTCATCTGAGCATCTTCAAAAGCCCTTTTCATTGCAAGAACACCGCCTGCTCCATCTGTACAAGGTGCTGTAATATGATAAGCATCAGAACTTGAACCATAACCTGCAACTTCTGCATAAATATGAGCACCACGTGCAACAGCGTGTTCATATTCTTCTAGGACAAGAACAGCAGAACCTTCTGCCATGACAAATCCGCTGCGGTTTTTATCAAAAGGACGACTTGCTTTTTGCGGTTCATCATTAAATTTTGTTGTTAAAGCAGAAAGTGCCTGGTAACAGCCGATGTTAAAACCTGTAATGTTTGCATCAACACCACCGGCAAGACATACATCCATTCTGCCAAGACGAATCATGTCAAGAGCAAGACCAATTGAATCAGTTCCCGACGCACATGCAGTAGAAAGCGTCCATGCAGGTCCGTGAATGCCAAAATGAATTGCAACATTTGCTGCCGCTTCGTTATTCAAAACAAGTGGAGCTGTCAATGGAGGAATTCTGTTAACTCCGCTTGTAGGGTCAAAGTATTTTTGGTAGGAACTGTTCAATTCTTCGGACAAACCTATTCCTACACCAGTTATAATTCCAGCATTTTCATTTTGCAAAGTTTCTTTTGTAAATCCAGCATCATTTACAGCTTCTATACTTGCACCCATCAAAAATTTACTGAATCTTCCGATTTTTCTGGCGATTTTTTTATCAACTCCATAAGGTTCAAGCGAAAAGTTTTTTACTTCGCCGGCAATTTTTACCATGTGATTTGATGCATCAAAAAGTGTAATATTTGAAATACCGCTTCTTCCATTTTTTACAGCATCCCAAGTATCTTTTACATTATTTCCACACGAAGAAACTGCTCCTAATCCTGTAATAACTACTCTTTTTTTTGTCATTTTAAATATTCCTTCTTTGTATTTTTAAACCGTAAACACAAAACAAATACCAGGTTCAATTTCGAATTTTTGTTTTTATCACACAGATTCGATTTTGCTAACGCAAAATCACCTGGCATTTTTGTAATCCTGCGTATTTATAAAATCTAACTCTTGAACCACCTGATTTCATAGAAAAATCGTTAGATTTTTCCAATCCGTGTGATTTGTTGTTGTTTTATATTCCAAACAACGTCAAGATTTTAAACCCAGAATTTAACTTACTATTTTAATTATAGCATAAATCTTGATATTGTTCAAATTTCAAAAAAACGCTATACTACTGTTTATGTAAGGTTTTCTTTTTGGTGTCCTGCGGCAAGGATAGGAAGAGCGCCGAAGGCGGCCACTGGACTGAGCGTAGCGAGGGAAGCGGCTGGAGCGATAGCGGAACTCTGGATAGCCTGTTTTTGACCGGTGAGCTTGTCGAACTGGTCAAAAGCCGCCAAGATTATTCTAAAAATGATAAACTAATGTATTTTATTTCTATTACAATGAGGTAGATTTCAGATGGCTTTTGTTGATGAATTATTGAACAAAGCAAAGGCAGCTGGCAAAACTATTGTTCTTTGCGAAGGTGAAGATAAACGTGTTGTTGATGCAGCTGCTCAGATTGTAAAAGACGGAATCGCCAAAATCATTTTAATTGGTTCTGACGACGATATTAAAGCAAGCGGTTCTTCTGCTGATTTAAGCGGAGTTACAATTGTTGACCCTGCAAAAGATGAGAACGCAGATAAATATGCTGAACTTTTGTATAAAGCTCGCGAAGGAAAAATAAATAAAAAAACAGGACAACCTGAATATGCCGATGTAGCTGCTGCAAAAGCTGCTATTCTGAAAGATCACACTATGTACGGTGCTTTGATTTTGAAAGCCGGCGATGCTGACGGTTTTGTTTCTGGAGCATGTCATTCTACTGCAAATACTTTACGTCCTGGTTTGCAGGTTATCAAAACTGCACCTGGATTCAAAACTGTTTCTTCTTGTTTTATTATGGTTGCACCAGAAGGTGGAAATAAATATATTCCTGAAGGCGTAAGTGTTTTTGGTGACTGCGCAATAAACATTGAACCTAGTGCTGAAGAACTTTGCGACATTGCAATTGCTTCTGCTGATACTGCTAAAAAAATTGCCGGAATTGAACCTCGCGTTGCTATGCTTTCGTTCTCTACAAAAGGTTCTGGAAACGATGCAAAATTCTATGACACTGTTTCTAAGGTTCAAAAAGCAACTGAATTGGCAAAAGCTGCTGCTCCTGATTTGGCTTTAGACGGAGAATTCCAGTTTGATGCTGCCGTTGCTCCAGAAGTTGGTGAATTGAAAGCTCCAGGAAGCAAAGTTGCAGGGCACGCAAACACCTTTATTTTCCCGAATATCAATGCAGGAAATATCGGTTACAAAATCTGTCAGCGAATGGGCGGCTGGATGGCAATCGGTCCAATCTGTCAGGGATTTGCAAAACCTCTGAACGATTTGAGCCGCGGTTGCAATGTTGATGATATTGTTGCGACTGTTGCAGTTACTGCATTGCAGGCTTAAAAAAAAACAATCCGTCTTAAAAGGGCGGATTTTATGCATTATTCTTTGCGGGAGGTGCGATAAAAGGCGGCTTAATTTGTGTTGACTTTTATCGTACAAAAAAAAGTGGGAGGGAACAATGCACCAAAGAAAAAAATTAAACGGCATAAAAGTCGGAAAACTAAGTATTTTTTTTGTATTTCTTGGCTCAATTTGTACAGTTATGCTTTTTTTGAGCACACTGAAAATTCGCAAAAAGCATGAAAATGTAGTTGAAGCCAGCAGAGATTATTTAGAATCAAGTAAATCTGTTTATGATTTTTTAAATACGGTTGAAAAACTTTCAACTTATTCAAGCCTTTTTATAATGAATTATGATTTATCGCAATTACAACTATATGTTTCAGAAATTGAACACGTTAAATCACGAGAAAACTGTATTGACATTTTAGAACTTACACATATTGATGATTATTCTGACTCATCTTTAAAAAAAGCTTATGAACAGTCAAATGTCCTTTGCAACTATGAAATGTACATTATGAAACTAGTTTGTGAAGGTTTATCTTTAAAAGATGAATTAATACCTAATGTTATTTCAGCAATCACACTTTCACAGGAAGATTTGAAATTATCTAATCAGGAAAAAATTGTTAAGGCAAGAAATCTTTATTTTTCAGACTCATACATTCTTCAAAAAGACAAAATTTCTTTTTTTGCAAATTCTGCACTACATTCTCTTGTAAACGAAAATCTAGCAATACAAAAAGAAAGTGAAGAAAACATTCAAAAAACACTCGTTTTTCAATTTTCAAATATTTTCATTTTATTTTGCATCAGTGTCATCTTAACAATCATTTCGAACATGATGATTTTGCTTCCTCTATTAAAAAATGTTGAAGCTCTTAAAAAAGAGGAAAAAATGAAAATTTCTGGTGCTTACGAAATCCGTTATATTGCAGAAGTGTATAATTCTTTATTCGAAAAAAATGCAATTGTTGCGTCTGATTTAAAGCATAAAGCTGAACATGATCCATTAACCGGACTTATCAACAGAAACGGATTTGACAAAATTAAATCTGTTTTGAAAGATACAAACGAAGAAATTGCCTATCTTCTCATTGACATTGACTTTTTCAAAAAGATTAATGATGAAAACGGTCATTTAGTTGGCGATAAAGTTTTGAAAAAAATTGCAGATTTGCTTTCTGTTCAATTCCGAGCTACAGATTATGTTGCAAGAATTGGTGGTGATGAGTTCGCTATAATTATGACCAAGATTGGTACTGTCCCAGAGAAAGTTATTCAGCGCAAGATAGAAGAAATCAATAAAACTCTGCAAACGATAGAAGATGGACTTCCGCCAGTTTCTTTGAGCGTGGGAGTTTCTTTTTCGAAAAATGGTTTTACTCCAGAAATGATAGAAAATGCAGACAAAGCATTGTATAAAGTAAAAAAAGGCGGTCGCTGTAACTGTTCTTTTTTTGAAGAATTTTCTATAGATTAAACAGAATAAACCAGTTTATAAAAAAACGCTGAAATTGCGCGACTTTTTTTTATGTGAATTTTACGTTGCAAAATTTTTTGCGGGAGGAGAAATGGCAAAAACAAAAACTACACAGCCTGCTGTTTATGATGAGGACAGCATTTTACATCTTGACGGGCTTGAACACATCAGACTGCGTCCAGGAATGTACATCGGCTCACTTGGTGACGGTTCAAATGAAAATGACGGAATTTATATTCTTTTGAAAGAAGGAATTGATAATGCGGTTGATGAATTTTCTCAAGGTGCTGGAACAAAAATAGATATAGAAATCAAAGATGGAAGAGTAAAAATCCGAGATTTTGGACGCGGCATTCCTCTTGGAAAACTCGAAGACTGTGTGAGCAACGTCAATACTGGAGCAAAATATAACACTAATGTTTTTAAGCAGGCAATTGGTATGAATGGTGTAGGCATAAAAGCTACAAATGCACTTTCATCATATTTCCGCGCTGCTTCTGTTCGTGACGGTAAAATGGCAGTAGTAGAATTTTCAAAAGGCATTAAAATTTCTTCAAAAACAGGTAATGCAAAACCTGGAGTTCCAAACGGTACATATCTGGAATTTGAACCTGATGTAGAAATTTTTGGAAAATATTCTTTCAACATGGAATATGTGGAAAAACGACTTTGGAATTATGCTTATTTAAATCCTGGTCTAACCCTCAAATGTAATGGAAAAGAATACTTGAGTGAAAATGGAATTCAAGATCTTCTTTTGAACGAAATGGGCGGTGAAAGCAAAGCTCTTTATCCTATTTTTAACTATCGCGGTGATAATAATCTTCAGTTTGTGCTGACTCACGGTGCTTCCCTTGACAAATACATCTACTCATTTGTAAATGGACAAAGTACAGATGATGGCGGGACGCATGTTACGGCTTTTCTTGACGGTTTTACAAAAGGTGTGAATGAGTTTTTCAAAAAAGATTATGATATAAAGGATGTGACAAGCGGATTATATGTTGCAATAAAACTCGGACTTGATAACCCGATGTTCACTTCGCAGACAAAAAACAAACTTGGCAGCGTTGAAGTTCGTGCTCCAATTATCAAAGAAACTCAGATAGCAGTTGATGACTGGCTTCGTCATAATCCTGATATTGCAGGAACACTCGAAGAAAAAATCATAAAAAATCAAAAAGCAAGAAACGAGATTAACAGTGTGACGGAAAAACAGATTCGTGAAGCTGAAAAATCGGTTATGCTCAAAATCAAAAAGCTAAAAGACTGCCGTTACCACTTGCAGGACGGACCAAAGGGTGCAAATTCCATGATTTTCATTACCGAAGGAGATTCTGCAACAGGCTCAATGGTAGGAAGCCGCGATGTTTCTTATCAGGCAATTTTTAGTTTGCGTGGAAAACCTGAAAATATGTATGGACGTAAAAAATCTGCACTTTTTGAAAACGAAGAACTTAAAAACCTTACTTTCAGTCTTGGAATTCAAAAAGATATAGAAGGTTTACGTTACGACAAAATCATCATTGCTACTGATGCCGACAACGATGGTTTCCACATCAGAAATCTGGTGATGACTTATCTTCTATTATATTTTGAAGAACTTGTACTGACCGGTCACGTGTATATTCTTGAAACGCCGCTTTTCAGAGTACGAAACAAAACAAAAACTGTTTACTGTTATTCTGAGGAAAGCCGCGATAAAGAAGTTGCAAAAATGGGAAAATCTGCAGAAGTTACGCGATTCAAAGGATTGGGAGAAATTAATCCTTCAGAATTTGGGCAGTTTATTTTTCCAAGAAAAGAAGGTGAATCAGAAGATAAAGGAATGCATTTAACACCTGTTACAATTCAGAGTATAAAAAATGTTCCTGAAGTGTTGAAATTTTACATGGGAAAAAACACACCAGAACGTCGTGATTTTATTGTTCACAATCTGGCACAAGAAATTGACGCATAAAAAGATGTAGACAAAAACATCATTCAACTTTTTTATATTTTAATTATTTTGAGGTTTTCTTATGATTAAAAAAATTACATTCGGTAATCCTTTTGATACGGAAAGCGTAATTAAAGACATTCCTTCTGAAAAAGAACTATATTTTTTGCCTGGGGAAATAAAAAATACATCTGGTTTTGAATGGAAGTTTCAGCTCGAAGACGATGATATTGTTTATGGACTTGGCGAAGTAATGAAAGGAATAAACCTTCGTGGCGGAAAATATGTCAGCTGGTGTCTTGATCAGCCAAATCAAGATGAAAACACTCCAAGCCTTTATGGCGCTCACAATTTTATCATCATTTTCTCAAAAAATCCTTTTGCCATTTATTTTGACTATCCGGGACAAATGGAATTTGATATCGGTTTTTCTTTGCAAAATGTTTTAAAAGTTTCAGCTGAAAAAATAAGTTTGAATATTTATGTAATTACGCCGGAACAAACAAAAAATGAAACTCAAAATGAAAATTGTAACAGACTAACCTCGCTTGTTCATCAATTTCGAAACCTTACCGGACAAAGTTATATTCCTCCAAAATGGGCTTTTGGGTTTATGCAAAGCCGCTGGGGATATAAAAATCAAAATGATATCGATACTGTAATCCAAAATCACAAAAAAAATAATCTTCCACTTGATTCTGTTTGTCTGGATATTGATTATATGGAAGATTACAAAGATTTTACGGTTGAGCAAAAGAAATTTCCTGATTTTTCGAATTATGTTAAAAAACTAAAAGATGACGGCATAAGGCTTGTACCGATTATTGATGCTGGAATAAAAATGAAGGATGGCTATGATATTTATGATCAGGGAAAACCTTATTTCTGCAAAGATAAAGATGGAAATGATTTTGTTGCAGGAGTTTGGCCTGGTGATTCTGTTTTTCCTGATTTTTTAAACAAAGATGCCCGTAATTTTTTTGGTGCAAATTATAAAAAACTTACAGATTGCGGCATAGAAGGATTTTGGAATGATATGAATGAACCTGCCGTTTTTTATTCCAAAAAAAGTTTACAAAATGCATTTAACCAGATTGAAAAATATAAAAACAAACCGCTTGACATTCAAAGTTTTTTTGCATTTTCTGGACTCTCTGCATCTTCGTTTAACAGAAAAGATGATACGATGCTTTTTTATCACAAGGTTCCTCAGAAAAATGCCGGAGATTTTGCAGTTACAAAACCAGATAAAGACGGAAATGTGCTTGTTCAAAATTATCAAGTTCATAACCTTTTTGGTTATAATATGACAAAAGCTGCTGCCGAAAGCTTTTTGCAGGAAAATCCTCATGAACGTAAACTTTTATTTTCCAGAAGTTCGTTTGTGGGCGCTCATAGATATGGTGGCATTTGGACTGGGGATAATCACTCTTATTGGTCAAACATTCTTTTGAGTCTGCATATGATGGCTAATCTAAATATGACGGGATTTTTGTTTTCTGGAAGCGATATTGGTGGTTTTTCAAGTGATGCATCGCGTGATTTGCTTTTGAGATGGCTTGCATTTGGCATTTTTACGCCGCTTTGCAGAAATCACAGTGCTGATGGCACCCGATTACAGGAATTTTATCAGTTTGAAAATATTTCAGATTTTAAAAGCATGCTTGATTTGCGATATGCGCTTCTTCCTTTTCTTTATAGCGAATTTGTAAAAGCTGCAAAAAAAAAATCAAATGTACTTTCGTCCGCTTTCATTTGACTATGAAAATGATTTGCGTGCATTACATACTGAAGATCAGATTCTTTTGGGTGAAAGTTTGATGATTGCCCCTGTTTATGTTCAAAATGCAATCGGAAGAAATGTTTATCTTCCAGAAGATATGCTGATGATAGAATGGAAGAATTCTCAAGTTGTCAGACAGAAATCTTTGCAAAAAGGTGATTATTTTATTGATGTGCCGCTGAATTCTGTTGTATTTTTCATTAAAAAAGGAAAAATTGTACCATTTGCAAAACCTGCATTAAATTCCGCAAAGATAGATGTAAATAATTTTTCGATTTTTGGTGATGCTCCAGAAGGCACGGTTTACGAACTTTACGAAGATGATGGTTTTACAACTGACATCGATTTGAAAAAAGGTATTAGAAAAATCGGGAAACATTCATCTTAAAACGCCATGCCTGCCCATGCACGTGCCGCAAGCTGAAATACCAATGAGCGTTTTGTTGGCACGTGCTGCGAGTTTTGGCATATCATAATAAACATTACAACAACAATACAATTTCGCCAAAACTCGATATTAGTTTTGTTTTCCAATCAAAGCCTGCCCATGCACGTGCTGTCCGCTGATATACCAACGAGCGTTTTGTTGACACGTGATGTGAGTTTTGGCATTATTGTTCTTCTCAATTATAAACAAAGTTCCAGTTCGCCAGTTGACTATTTTATCTGCAAACCATGACAAACTGCACAGCGCACCGAGGCTGGAGCTG
>SAMEA104315430__coassemble_251_pt1 | contig 26997 bp, 27 predicted proteins | sample SAMEA104315430__metabat2_low_PE_026 | metagenome-assembled genome bin SAMEA104315430 (sample SAMEA104315430) | gut metagenome | biome: Monkey gut; feature: monkey-associated habitat; material: faeces | place: China | collected 2013 | reverse complement strand
GTTGAAACTTTCTTCGTCGTGTAATTTTAAGGAAGATTTTTTTTCTCAAGCAGCATTTGAGCATCTGCAGAGCCTTGACGCAATTCCAAATTGTTATAAGAATTTTGTACAGAATTCTTGATTTCATAATTTTTTTTTGAAGTCTGCTTTTTTTTGAATTTCTGCTGAAGCTGCCAAGAAGACGGCCTGTTCATCAAAGAATAATATTCATCATCATTCATAATAAAAAATCCTTATTTTTTTCTAATTTTATTGTTTTAAAGAAAAAGTGATAAAAATTACAGGAATGTAATATTCATCACTTTTTTAATCATAAATAATTTATATATTTGTAATATACAATGTTAAAATAAATTAGAAAACCAAAAATTTGCAGTCAAATTTAATTCAAATTATAATCGTAACTATATGCTGCTTCAATAGTCGCAATATTAATTGGATTAAACTTTTTATTTCTTGCACTTATAGCTTCTTCTAACGCAAATTCAAAAGGTTTAATTCCACTAATCATTCCAGGAACAGCCTTTGCAAGACATCCAAGAGCAACCATATTTGTTCCACGAGGATTATTAGTTTTTTCACAAATTTCACTGCAAGGTAATGCAATTATTTTAATGTCAGTTCGCGAAGGTTTTACATCAATAAGCGAAGAATTATAAATTAAAAGTCCGTTCGGTTTAATCTGTTTTTCGAATTTTACCATCGAAGGCTTATTTAAAGCAACTACGACATCAGGTTTTTCAATCACAGGAGAAGCAACTTCTTCATCACTTACAATTACAGAACAATTTGCGGTACCACCCCGCATTTCTGCACCATAAGAAGGAATATGCGAAACATATTTATCTTCGCTCATTCCAGCCAAAGCCAAAATTTTTCCGGCAAGAATTACACCTTGACCGCCAAAACCTGCAAAAATTATTTCTGTTGTCATTTTGTTACCACTCCTGCAACTGGTTTTGCTGCTTCTGGAATATTTCCAGCAGGAACATCTCTAAACACTCCTAAAGGATAGTATGGTTCCATTTGTTCTTTTACCCAATCTGCCGCAACAGTAGCACTTACACCCCAGTTTGTAGGACACATAGATAAAACTTCCACAAAAGAATATCCTTTTCCTTCTTTTTGATAAGTCAAAGCTTTTTTGATAGCAGCTTTAGTTTTGTTGATATGCTGTACATCGTAAACTGCACAACGTTCAATGTATTTTGGTTCAACTAATGTATTTAAAAGTTCACATGCGCGAATAGGATATCCAACTTCATCGGCATTACGTCCGTTTGGTGTAGTTTTTGTCACCTGACCTACCAGACTTGTCGGAGCCATCTGTCCACCTGTCATTCCATAAATTGCATTATTTATAAAAATAACAGTGATGTTTTCACCGCGGTTTGCTGCATGAATTGTTTCTGCCGTTCCAATTGCAAGTAAATCACCATCTCCCTGATAAGAAATCACAAGTTTGTCAGGATGAACACGTTTCATTCCAGTTGCTACAGCTGGAGCGCGACCATGAGCTGCTTCACAAGTATCAACATCAATATAATTATATGCATAAACGGCACAGCCAACAGGAGCTACTAGCAAAACATCCTGCTGAATGTTCATTTCGTCAATTATCTGACAAATTAATTTATGAACAATTCCATGTCCACAGCCACCGCAATAATGAGAATTTACATTATGCATCGATTTTGGAAATTCATATTTTTTAGACATAGTTTTTTACCTTCTCAATAATAACATCAACAGATGGAATAACACCGCCTGGTTCACCATAAAAATCAACATCACTTACTTTATGACCAGAATAAAGTTTGATATCCTGAACCATCTGACCCATAGACATTTCAACTGTAAGAATTTTTTTTGCATTTTTGCATGCATTTTCAAGTTCTTTTTGCGGGAAAGGCCAAAGTGTAATTGGTCTGAAAAGTCCAGCTTTTATACCCAATTCTCTGAGCATTTTTACAGCTTTTTTACCTACTCTTGCACTCGTTCCATATCCGCAGATTACAAAATCAGCATCGTCACACAAAAATACTTCAGCTGCTGTTTCATTCTGCTGAATTTGTTCGTATTTTGCAAAAAGTTTCTTATTGTGTTCGTTTAATTCTCCATCATGACTGGAACACTTAAGTGAATAAATTTTATTTTGCTTTCTGTCAGGTGTTTTTCCAGTTAAAGCCCATGGTTTTTCAGGAAAATTTTCCATAAATTCAGGAAGTACACAAGGTTCAGACATTTGACCAAGATATCCGTCACCAAGAATCAGGCACATTACACGATATTTATCAGAAATTTCAAAAGCTTTTACAGTCCAATCTGCAAGTTCTTGAACAGTTCCAGGAGCAATTACAACAGTGTGATAATCCCCATTACCACCACCTCTAGTAGCCTGAAAATAATCGCCCTGTGCTCCAGAAATATTTCCAAGTCCAGGTCCACCACGCATCATATTTACAACAACAGCAGGGAGTTCAGAACCGGCAATGTAAGAAAAACCTTCTTGTTTCAAAGAAATTCCAGGAGAAGATGATGATGTCATACATCTTGCACCAGCAGCACTTGCTCCTAATACCATATTGATTGCAGCAAGTTCAGATTCTGCCTGCAGAAAAGTTCCGCCAACTTGAGGAAGGCGTTTTGCCATGTATGCAGGTATTTCGTTTTGTGGAGTGATTGGATATGCAAAATAATATCGACAGCCGGCTCGAATTGCAGCTTCTCCAATTGCCTCATTTCCTTTCATTAAAACTTTTTCGCTCATTTGTCATCCTCTATTTCAATACAACAATCAGGACACATAGTTGCACAAAAACAACATGCTATACAACTAGATTCATCGTTTACAACAGGGTAATTTACGCCCTGACTATTAGTTTCTTTTGACATTTCAAGAATTTTTTTTGGACAGACACGAATACACAAACCACAGCCTTTGCATCGTTCCAAATTGATTAAAGGTTTTCCTTTAGCCATTTATTTTCTCCCAATTGATAATTAAGTTAGCAACATTTGATTTAATAATATTAAATTTAGTTCATTTTGACAATAAGTATGACTAAATCTTTTTAATAATATTAAAGTTTTATATAGTTTATTCTAGCAGTCATACCAATTTGCCGCACTTTGATCTGCAAGCTGAAGTAAGACTACAAGCGGATTTTGCAGGAAATTTGAATAGTTATAAGTTTCACTTTCTGTCAAATCACAAAATCCCATATGACGACTTACTGCTTCAATTAAAGTTCTGTTTTTTATCATTGAAGGAAATATTTCCAGCATGATTAAAACAGACTCATTTCCATGTCCCAGATTTCTATTTTCATTTTTAGTTTTATAAAAAGGCTGCCTTATCCAGTTGCCATTTATATCCTTTGCATTCCTATATTCAACACCATAAAAATTTGTTTTGCAAAAATCATGACATAGAGAGGCAAGAAAAACATCTTTTGTTGTAACTTCAAACTTTGCGGCATTCGGACTTTGATAAAAGTTTTCCAAAAGTGGACGGGTAAAAATCAGTGTCTGCCTGATAACCATAAGCGTATGAAGGGAAAGCCCTCCTTTGAAATTTCCATGAAATTTGGTAGATGCCGGAGCAACCCAAAAATCACTGTTGTCAAGCCAGGTTTTTAAAGAAATATTTTCAGTTTCATCTGTAATGATATAATCAATCATTTGAAGATAGCATTTTTTTACTTTTTGAGTATCCACATTTGAAACTGTTCCCATAAACAATTCATCTGTAAAATTTTCACCGATTATATCCAAAAGTTCATAAACTTCTGAAAACATAACTTTTCTTTCATTTTCATTCATAAATAATTTTCCTATATTTTTTATAACCGATTTTTCAATACGGTATTTTTTATTCCAAAATTGTGATTTCAACACGACGGTTTTTTGCTTTTCCTTCAGCAGTTTTATTATCAGAAACAGGTTTTGAACCACCTAATCCCCTGCAGATGAAATTTTCAGAAGGAATTCCAAGTTTTATCAATGAAGATGCAATTGCATTTGCACGTTCGATTGAAAGTTTCATTTCGCCAGTTTGATTTCCTGTACTTGCGGTGTGCCCTTCCACAAGTAATTTTGCAGATGGAACAGTTTTTAGAATTTCAGCAATCTGAGATAATCGTTGTTTTTCGCTATCCAGTAATTCTGCGCTATCAGGTTTAAATTGCAGGTTTTGAATAGAAAGTTTTATGCCAGCTGGTGTTCTTTCCACTTCCAAATCAATTTGATTTTTTTTCTTTTGAACATTTTTTTCACGTGAATTATCTTTCTTTGAAAATGAATCAAGAGAAACAATATCTTCTTTAACAAATTCGTTTGAATTCTTTTCGTTTGAAAATGTATGTCTGTCTGCGAGTTCATTTTCAACAAATTCGCTTTCATTTCCAGCTATTCGATTCTTATCATTATGATTTGTAATCTCATCTTTTATGATTTGTGAAAATTCTTCAGATAAATCGTCCGACAAATCATCCAAATAATTGTCTGATAATTGCTCAAAAACTAATGGATTTGAATTTTCTTTTTTTGCAAGATACTCAGCTTCTTCATCTGTAAGATTGCAGATACGTTTTAATACAGGAATCAAATCCGAAGTATCAACAGACGGAGGATATTCTGTAAATAAAGAAATCGTACCTTTAAACTGAATTGAATTTCCATCTGCATAAAAAAAAGTTTCATCAACAGTATCGCGAATTACAACTGCATTTCCTGTTTTCTTGCTGACATAAATCGTAGCTTTGTGAGAACCGGTTGCTTTTTGAAGTTCACTATCACCACCAAAATCAATATGATAAGTACCACTGCCCATTCCATAACGCGTTGCCCATTGTGCAGTCAATAGAAAAACTGGTTCTCCATTAAACTGAACATCATCAACATACTGATATTGAACATAGATGGGCATTTTTGTAACAATTCCTTTGTTTAAAGGGTCAACAACTCTTTGAGCCTGAGCATTCCAACTGTCCCCTTTTTTTATTTTTTTTTCTGGAAAAGCAGGAAAACTTCTGAATGTAGGAAATCCATAATCACTTATCATCTGAAGATTTCCTTTTTCATCTATTTTAAAAGAAGAATAAATATAATCGTTTATGGAATTTCCAACTTTGGCATAATTACGGTTTGTCATTTCATTTATATAAAAATTTCCTTCATATTGATAACCATTTTCACAATAAACAGGATTAATAAATGACGTAACCTCTCTGCTCACAAGTCCAATATATTTTCCGTTATCATAACGGCGCAAGTCAGTTCGTTCTCTCAAAGAATAATTTCCACAGCCATTATATTTAATCTGCTGCTGAGAAAAAACACAGAAAAAAAAGGAAAATGAGAAAACAAAACTGATAAGCTTTTTTATTTTCATAACACTGATATTAAAGACCTAAGTCTTCCCCTACAAGTATTACTTTGATTCTATTTTTTGGATGACTTAGTCGTGTCAAAACAAATTGATTGCAAATAGAATCTTCTCTAATGCAATTTGCACATTGACCTGTTGTTTCGCATGGTGTTTGAATGTTTTCAAAGCGTTGTTTGTTTGCAGGTGCAGCTAAATTTCTGGCACGATTATATGCATCTTCTACACTTTTTACAACTTTATTCATTCCAGCAATCACGAGTATGTTTTTTGGTCCATAACACAAAGCTGCAACACGATTTCCATTATTATCTATATTGAAAAGCTGACCGTCAGAAGTTATAGCATTTGCGCTCATAATATATGTGCCACAGGAAAGAGCTTTATGCATAAGTTCAACGCGTTCTTCTGGGGATTTTGCTGTATCTCTGTCAATCAGGATGTAATTATTATCAATTAATGCCTGCTTTAACCCAATTTGTTCCATTGTGATTGTTCCACCCCAGGAAACAGAATCTTGTTTTGAAATCAATTCCAAAGATTTTTTTAATGCTTCTTCTTTTGAGTCAACATAATAAGCATCAAAAAAACGCTTTTTTAAGTTTTCACAAACTTTCATTCCAGATTTTTGATAAAACAACATCAACGGCTCCATAAAAAACTCCATAAAAAAAAGATACAAAAAATATACCCCAAAAAAAGAAAAACCGCAATAAACTTTTCTAATTCTGAGGTTTGTCAATTTTTGTGTTTCGGAATGTTTTGTAACAAGGTTTAATGAGGGACAGACCTAGAAAAATGAGGTCTGTCCCTGCTACAGGTGCTGACTGCTCACACAAGGTCTGTCCCCTTTTTTACTTACCCCTTTCCAAATCTATTAGAAACTTATTGGTAACTTATTGAAAATTAATCTTGCTACAAATCTTTTTTTGGTATATTATTGTCAGAATATAACAGTGAGACTGTTTGCATTTTTTTGTAATGGAGAACGTCGATGTCAGAAAAAGGCACCAATCAGTATTACATTACCAGACAGGATTCCACAGAATCTAATGCCCGTAGCTATCCGCGAAAATTTCCATTCGCAATTGCTAAAGCTAAAGGCTCATGGGTTGAGGACGTAGAAGGAAACAAATATCTGGATTTTTTGTGTGGAGCCGGAACTTTAGCTTTGGGCCACAATGATGATGAAGTAAATCAGGCAATGGTAGAAATGCTTACTAATAATGCACCATTGCACACTCTTGATTTAACTACCCCCGTTAAAGATACATTTGTTCATACACTTTTATCTTTATTGCCACCTGAACTTGGACAAAATGCGAAAATTCAGTTTTGTTCACCTAGTGGAACAGATGCAGCTGATGCAGCCATAAAACTATGCAAGACAGCAACTGGCCGTTCAAGTGTAATTTCATTTGCAGGCGGTTATCATGGAATGGGACAAGGTCCTTTAGCGTGCATGGGAAATTTAAATGCAAAATCACGCATCACAGGACTTATGCCAGATGTTCATCCGTTCCCATTTCCATACAGTTACAGATGCCCATTCGGTTTGGGTGGAGAAATGGGTGTCAAAGCTGCATGCAACTTTTTTGAACGTACATTAAAAGATCCAGAAAGCGGAATTACTAAACCAGCCTGCGTAATAATTGAACCAATTCAAGGTGAAGGCGGCGTTATTCCAGCTCCAGTAGAATTCCTCCAGACAGTCAGAAGAGTCACAAAAGAACTTGGCATTCCGATGATTGTAGATGAAATTCAATGCGGAATGGGAAGAAGTGGAAAACTTTTTGCATTTGAATATGCAGATATTATACCGGATGTAGTTTTGATTTCAAAAGCAATCGGTGGTTCTCAGCCTCTGGCAGTAGTAGTATACAATAAAGAACTTGATAAATGGACTGCAGGTGCACATGCAGGCACTTTCCGTGGTAATCAACTTGCAATGAAAGCTGGAACAATAGTTTTAAACAGAGTTTCTCAAAAAGAATTTCTTGATGATGTTGTAAGAAAAGGAAATCTTTTCCAATCAAAACTCGAAGAACTTAAACAAAAAGTTTCTATTATTGGTGATGTTCGGGGCAAAGGACTTATGATTGGAACTGAGTTTGTAAATCCAAAAGCAGGAAAAGATTGTATCGGTTCATTACCTTCAAGCGGAGAAATTGCAGCTCAAGTGCAGAAACTGTGTTTCGAAAACGGACTTATTGTAGAAAAAGGCGGACGGTTTGGTTCTGTAATGAGATGTCTTTGTGCTTTAAACATTTCTGATGAAGACTTAACTAAGGCATGGAAAATTTTTGAGAACGCTGTAATTACAGTAGATAAACAGATATGACAACTTTTCTAACACAAAATAATCAGGATAAAAAGCAATTTATTGATTTACTCTCAAAAGTATCATCATCAATCGCAAATACTTTTATAGATGATAAAGCTTATGGTGGTCCAACTCCTGATGAATTAAAAAAAATAATACATCAGCAGTCAATTCTGCCACAACATGGACTTGGTTTTGACGAAGTTTTTAAAATGACTGAAGAAAAAATTCTTCCAAATCTTTTAAGAACTTCTTCAACTGATTACATGGCTCACCTGCACGGTCCGTCTTTGATAGAAACAATTGCCAGCGAACTTATTATTTCCACTTTTAATCAATCTATGGATAGCTGGGATCAATCCCCGGTTGCGACTGAGATTGAAGTGGAAGTTATAAAACATCTTTGCAATCTATATGGTTATGCTCAAAACTCTGACGGTGTTTTTACAAGTGGCGGAAGTCAGTCAAATCAAACGGCAATTATTCTTGCACGTGACACATTTTGCAGTAATAATCTGAAATATGATATTAAAAAATATGGTGTTGATGAAAAATGCCGAAAACTTCGCATGTACACAAGTGAAATTTCTCATTTTTCTATGGAAAAATCTGCACATATTTTGGGATTAGGATATCAGTCAGTTGTAAAAGTTCCTGTCGATTCACGCAAGAAAATGGATATAAATGCCTTAAATCAATTGATTCAAAATGATGTTGAACAGGGAAATATTCCATTTTTAATTGTTGCAACAGTCGGCACAACAGATTTTGGAAGTATTGATGATATAAAAGCATTACACGAAATTGCTCAAAAAAATCAAATGTGGCTTCATGCAGATGCAGCTTATGGCTCAGGCGTCATAATGTCACAAAAATATGCAAAACGAGTTGATGGACTTGCATTTTGCGATTCTATCACAGTTGATTTTCACAAAATGTTTTTGATGCCGATTTCTTGCAGCGCAGTTCTTGTAAAAAATGGAAAAAATTTTGATGCCTTGACAATTCATGCAGATTATTTAAATAGAACTGAAGATGAAGAAGACGGTTATACAAATCTTGTAGATAAATCTCTACAAACTACAAGAAGGTTTGATGCGTTAAAAGTATGGATTGCTTTTCAAACTCGTGGAAAAGACGGATGGTCAAAGCTCATAGACACCTGCATGGATAATGCAGCTTATTTATATGAAATTTTACACAAAGATAATGATTTTGAAGTCATAACAGAACCTGAAATCAGCTCTGTAGTTTTCAGATATTGTGCCACACAGAATGCAGATGAAGTAAACAAAAAAGTCAGACGAAAACTCATTCACGAAAAAGGAATTGTAATCGGTCAAACAGTGAGCAATTCAAATGTCTGCCTGAAGTTTACACTTTTGAATCCTCTTGTAACACATCAAAAACTTGATGAACTGATTTACATGATTAAACAACTGGCTTTGGAAGTTATTAACGAAAAATAACATGGTTCTTGGGGACTGGAGATTTATTTTTTTATAAAGGGAGAATGATTTTCCACCCAAGAATTACATTTTTTTCTTCTTGGAATTCTGTATAATCGTAAAATTCAAACTCTTTTCGGTTTCCATCTTCGATTCCAGAGAAATATCCCAGAAAAGTGTCGTTACATTTGTCAAATCAGAAGGTTCAATTTTTCCATTAGAAATATTTTGACGCATAAAGATTATTGGATTGTAGCAAAATCCGCAGTTTTCATTTGGTTCAAACACAAAAGATGTGCCGCTTTCGATATCAGAAATACGTGCAATTCCAACATTTTGAAGTTTTCCTTCATTCAAAAGTTCACTCGCCTTTTTTTCTTCACAAAGATTCACTTTTTCACCGTTATCTACAAGTTCGATGTTATTATAAACGAAATTTTCCGACGAAAAATTAGTATTAGCAATGTTTATTTCCACAGCAAATTTTGCACAAAGTTTTTTTTCACTTTCATTTTTTATAATGTACTGTACATACATTCCATCAGAATTTATAATGTATTTTTTTCTGATAAATACTCTTTGATTTGTTGGTTTCCAGACAGCATGTGCACCAAGCGTTACTTCGTGATGTGCCTGTGAATATTTTATTTCTTCATATTGTATTCGTGAAAAAACACCATCTCCTGCAGGTTCATTTTTTACATATTTTTCAAACTGAGCTTGTGTAAAAAAGTGGTCAATAAAAAATCCTCTTTCATAATCATCCTGGCTTCCATCATATTCTTGAATTCGACTTGGATTATCACAATAATTTCCAGTATTTTTTAATATTTCAAGTTCCTGTACCGCTCCACTTATTAGAGAAATGTAGGCAAAATAATTTTCCATTCTGCAAACATATTCTTTCAAACCATCAGAATTATAATCAAAACAAGTGACAGATTCTTCGAATTGACCATCTTCGCGAAGAATTTTTTCAGCTTCCATCAGATTTTTATATGATTGATGACGATATCTTGAATTAAAAAAAGCTCCTTCCGACGAACATAAAATACTTGTTCCTGTCTGCGCTTCCCAAAGTTTTTCTCGAGCAGCTTTTTTTCTCATTTTATCATTTTTATATTGATTAACCAGCATGCTTACATACAGAACCCGGTTATAAAGCATTCTACTTGAATTATAAGTATCCATAAAATCATAAACTGTATAATGATTTTTTTGTGAATAATTAGTTTTTACATAAGAATTATCAATCCATCTTGCAACATCACCATTTATTCCGGCAGTTATAAATGCAGGAATTTTGATTTTTGCAATTTTTCGATATTCATTTGGAGTGGAAAGCTGAATATTTATTTCAGGATTTTCTTTTAAATAATTGTCAAAAGTTTCAAACCATTTACATTCACAAAGTTCTTCGATATTTTTATGTGACAGATTAATATTAATAATCCTGTCAACATCAAGTTGAAAATGAACGTCTTTTTTTTCAATTTTTTCAATACTTTTGACGATATTCTCAATATATTTCTCTACAGAAACTTCTTTTGAAGGAATGAATTCATCGTAATATGGAAAAATATCCACAGATTTGTTTAAATCTGTCATTATTATAGGAAGAGCTTTTTGTTTATCTTTTGGGATAAGCGTACTATCCAAAACTACATAATCAAGTCCACAAGTGTGAACGTTATTTACAAGCGATGAATCCCAACAATCTGCAAAAAGCGAAATGCCACGAGGTCTTTTTCCAAAAGTTTGCCTTATTTCGGCTGAAAGTAAATCTATCTGTCCGTTTCTGTCTACAGGATAAAGAAGAGGAAGTATAGGAGAAAAATAACCGCCGCCAAAAAATTCAATCTGATTTCTTTCTGCAAGCTGTTTTAAAATAGAAATAATTTCATTTTTACGTTTTTTAAAATATTGAATCTGATTTCCAGAAAAAGCAAATGAAAAAGGGAAATTTGGGTGAGAAAAAAGGAATTTTATTAATGGTTTATAAACTGCCTGGTAGTTTCTGTCAAAATTTTCAGAAGATACCATACTTGATGAGACTGATTTTAAACTAAAACAAAGGTAAATTCGACCCATTTTTCCATAAAATTACAAAACCCCACCAAATTGTAATCTTTCATTTTATATAAAAAATAAATACTTTCCCCAAAATATTTATTCCAATCTTTTTTTATGATTATCAAAAGTAGCAATAATAAATTTTATTATTCTTTAAGAGTTAGTTGTGTTAATTCTATAACAACAGCATTATTTCAACAATTTATTTTTGATGTTTTTAATAATTTTATAACATTTTGAATAAATTTTAAAGTCTTTTTTTTCAATCCATATAATATTTTTTTCTTTTTGTATTTCTGAACAGGTTGTATTTTCCTGATTATCATTATTACATTGAATAATTGTATTTTGTGAAACTGGAATAAGTTTAATAAGTTTTTGAGGGCAAACCTCTGCACATTTGCCACAACCACAACAATTGTCTGTTACCAAAGCTGTATTATTTTCGATAGTAATCGCCATTTGCGGACAAACATTCATACAATCGCCTAATCCAATACATGCAAAAGGACAGTCATATCCTGTTCCCAATGAATTTTTTACCATAAAACAAGTATTACTTTCGTTAAAATTTGTGCGCTTTAAACTTAAACTTTTGTTGCATGAACATAAAACTACTGCTTTTAATTCTGTTTTTTTAATTTTTTGGTTATTAAAGATGTTATGTTTTGTTTTTTTTGGAATAACAGGATCATCAGATTTATCTTCCTGAATATTTATAGAAGGAAGAAGAACATAGACTGAAAACATTATAAGCATTGCAATTGCAAGAATAATCACGATAAATAAAATAAGAGGCAAAATCATTTTAACACTCCAGGTTTGAGCCAGTTTATATCAAATACTGTTATAAGTAAAACCAAAATGGCAAGAAAAATGAAAAAGAATGCATAGTATTTTTCGTCAAGCTGTTTTCCGTTTGCCGTAATTCTTCTCTTAAAAGATACACAAAATGGTATCAAAATAAGAATAGAAATAAAACTGCTTGCACATATTATAATTGAAAACAAAATAGAAGTACTTTCAAAAACAGACAGTAAAACAATCAAAAATGAAACAATGAACTCTGAAACTGAAAATCCACAAGTCAATCGGACTAAAACCTCGATGAAAGTAGAAATACATATAAAAATTAATAATGAAACAAGCGGGAATAATTCTACAAGTTTTAATGGTAAAAGTATGTAATTTGTAAAAAGCCATGACAAAACTGAGCTTGAAATGATGGTAAAAAGAGCTTTTAAATAAAAAACAGGTTTATAAAAAATGGAAACTCCTATTTCAACTGAACGGCTTAATCCAACTCCATAAATCACAAAAACTGAAGAAAAAATTGTATAATAAAAAAATGTTTCTAAATATATCATATTTCAAAAGCCTTATTATTCTTTATTTTTTAGGATTTCAATCTTTTTGGAAATCTGAATGAATATAAAATATATAACTCCTAGAATTATCAACACACCTGGAATTGAAGCTAAAAATGAAAAAATACCAATGTTGTTTGCATCAAAAAGAATTTTTTCATAAATAAAATTATTTTTTCCGAAGAAAGTGAAAGTGCCATAACCAAAAATGTCACGGATCAGAAAAATTACCATTCCGCCTAACGTAAAAAACAATGTCTTTACGATTATATGCCTAAATTGTCCAAGAAAATTTTCGCTTTTCTGCGTAAAAAGAATATTTATAATGAAAAGTGAAACTGGCGGTAAAAACAAGACAAAACCAAGCGTAAGGGCAACTTGGGAATTGATAATAACTAAAAACTGTCTAAAAAGTATTGAAAAAGAAACTAATATCAGTATGAAAAGCGTTGATTTCAACTGTTCGAATTTAATTTTCTCTATGAGAAGAACTGAAAGACTCCCAATAATCGAAAGGAAAAAAACTTCTGTCATAAGGGTAAAACCATAAACAAATCGTCCTGGAGCAGGAATGAGTAATGCTAAATATGCTGTCAAATAAAAAAACATATTATCTTTTTTCATATAATTTACCTTTTTTATTTATTATTCAAAATATATGGAATTTTTTCCTTCCAAAAAGAAATCCGTTCAGACTTATTATAATTATTTATCTGTTCGGCAATTCTGCCATGCAAAGAAGCAAAACCAATAAATTCTACATTTTCTTCGCTGTCAATCAAAAAAACTCCAGGAAGCGGTCCATACAAAGTTTGCGTTCTCAAAATCACAGCTTTGTAGAGTTCACCAGTTGTTCTGTTTCTTGCATTATAACACGCTGCACTCAGGCAAAAAGGATTTTTGACAGGAACAGGAGATTCCACAATCCATCCGTTTGGTTCTCTTTCATCAAGTACAAATTCTATATTTGAACGCAAGTTTTTTATCCATGATTTCTGTGAAACTTTTATAGGATAAATTAAAATGCCAAACAAAACAACAATGATTGCAACAAAAATTCCATATCTTGCAAAAAATTCTTTATTTGTGTTTTCATTTTTCATAATTCAATTCCTTAAATCTCAGATTTATCTTTGAAATCCATAGTCTCATTTTTATCGATTGGAATTTCCTTTTCCTGAAATGTGCGGATAAATATATTTGCAAGATTTGTAATCAGTACTGTATAAATCATTCCAATTGGCGAAGTTCCAGCTCCTGTTACAAGAAAGGAAAAAACTCCGGCTAGAATTCCCAAAATTATTTTTCCACTCAAGAAAATTGGAACTGTTCCATACCATTGAATTAAAAACACACTGCAAAATAATGTGCCGCTTGTTAAAAATGCCAGAATTATATCTCCTTGATTAAAACTTCCTCCAAAAAAAGTTGTACCAAAAAGTCTAATCAGAACAGCATACACAAAAAGCATAAGTGTCGGAATGATAAAAGAAAAGGCATTGTCTGCAAAAATGATTACTGACGAAATGATTGTCAAAAGGTTAAATCTAAAAGCGGGAATAGGAGAATTTGTATCCCATAAAAGTGAAACAAATCCTTCGGGAATTGTTACTTTAAAAATAGAAAATATTTTATCGTTTAAAAAAGCTGTAATAGTTGAGTCAAAACTGTAAATCGGAAAACTTCCATTTTGTAACAGATAAACAGAAGAATTTTTTAATGAAACAAAATCCTTTGTAATTATAAAATCAGGAAAATACTGTCTTCCTATAAACCATGCAATCATAACAGCAACGCAACAGATGTTTATCCAGCAATTTACACTTTTAAAAAATATGCATCGTGAAATTATAAGCGTAAAAAATGTGATGAAAAAAGCTACAACTACAGGAAAACTTTGCGGCAGTAAAAACCCAATAAAAATTCCCTGCACTATTATGTTTAAAAAATGAAATGGTTTTTCGTGATAAATCAGGTAGTTGACACTAGCAGCAGCAATTCCTCCAAGAGCTGTTGTTCCTATCAAAATTACAGAATTATAACTTTTTGTAAAAAACAGCATTGCAACTTGAATCAAAAGAAGAATCAAAATACGCACTGAAACTGCTGAAATTGATGGACGAACATAAACAATGGGATTAATATTTTGCAGTTTTTTTTGAAGTCTTAAATCTATACTTTGCAATTTCATTTATCAGTTTTCTCCTCACAAACAATATCTTTCAAATAAGAAATAGTTTTTGTCAATGGCAATCTTGCAGGACAAACTGTATTACAAATTCCGCATTCTTCACATGACAAAACTGTGTTTTTTAAAACTTCAGGAATTTCTTTAAAGTTTACAGCATAAGCATAAAGAACATCAGGTGAAATTTTAGAAGGACAAATGTACCTGCAGTTTCCACAATTTACACATGAATAAATTTGATTATCTGTTATCTTTGTTTTTGAAATAAATTCTACAGATTTTACAGATTTTGTAATCGGAACATTCATAGATTCAACAGAATTTCCGTAAAGTAATCCGTTTATCACAATCACAGAAGGTTCTTTTACAAAACCACCGATTTGTTTTACGATATCGTTCAGTGTTGTTCCAATTTTTACATCAAGCACACAGGAAGAAAAAAGACAATTTCCACTGAAATGAACCAGATGACTGATACAAGGCATGGAACAGATGATGGCTTTGTACACATCATACAAAGTGGATGAATCTGTAAAAAAATCGTTTTTTGTGATTTCCAGATTTGAAGTTTTCTTTAATCCTGATTTTTTAAAAGCCTGCTCAATCTGTTTTTGAGTTCCGCAAGGAGAATTCTTTGTTTTTACTTGTAAAACCCTCAAATTTGAAATATTAAGATTTTCCAGTTCTTCTTTTTTTTCAAATTTCTGATCTATTACAAAAAGAATTCCATAACAATTCATTGCTTTTGCAAGAATTTGTGCGCCTTTTATAATTTCATTTGTAAAAAGTTTTGCAACAAGTGAATCTGTAAATCTGAAAGAATCTTCGTCAAAAAGCCTGACAATAAGATTTTTAAAAGAATTATTTTTAATCTGAATTCCAGGATTTTCTATTTTTCTAAGATTATATGTATTTATAACACCTTTTTCGATTAATTGTTCAATAATCTGTGAAGAAGTAAGACTGTCGATTGATTTTTCTGTAATTTTTTTTCCAAAATATGAAAACTCTCCACCAAATTTAATTTTGATTGCGAATTTTTGTTTACCAGACGACGTATAAACAGGAAGAATATCTAAAACTTTTCCAGGAACCGGTGAATGTATGAAAGTTGAGTTATCCAAAATCATTTTTGATTTTGAATTACCATTTGTGCCAGTTGAAATAGCAATGACTTGTCCTTCCTTGACAATATCTCCTTTTTCAACAATGCTTTTATAATCAACTGCATATTCCTGCTCAAGTGGAATAATAAATTCTTTGGAAATAAATGAATTCTGAGAAACTTTATAGTTTTTTAATATCGAAGAAAGATTCTGATAATTTAATTTCATTTTTTAATTTTCCTCAACTGTACTATCATAATAGAAAAATAAATAAAAAGTAATATGATTAGACAAAAAATCATCATTATTATAGAAAATAAATTAGAATTTATATTCTGACTTCCAGTATATCCGCCTTTAAAATCTTTTCCTTCAGATTTTATCACTTTTTCGATAGAATCAAACTGCAAATTGTCAATAGAATCGAAAACATTATCTTTGAAATTCTGATTATATGAAAAAATCGTTCTTGTTTCAGTAATTTTTCCATTCTCTTCGACGTAATGTGGAAATTCAACATAAAAATCATTGTTTTGTTTGTTTAAGGATTTATATGGATTTGTCTTGATATTCCAAACCCAAGAATAATAATCTTCGAATTGCACAAGTTCTTCATCATTTTCGAGTAAAACATTTTGAACATTTGACGGAAGATAAATCTTTGACTTTGAATTTGAAACATCGTTTTTCCTATTTGATGTAAAAAAGAAAACAGAAATTGTACAAAATGTAGTTAAAATCAATGAACTCATGACAATTTTTGAACGTCTTGCAAAAACATTAACCATTCTTGCCGATTTAATAAAAACAGGAACAAAAATGTACTTTTTTTCAAAATATTCTTCTATATAATAATCTGTCATCATAAAAAGCAGAACAGAAAATAAAAAAACTAAAAAAAGTACTCCAGTTTTTAACGAAATGCTAAAATTGCTGATTATGCAAACTGTAAGAATAATTATGCACCAGATATTTGAACAAAGATATTCTACAAAACCGTTTCTTTTCCATATATTAGATATAAAAAAAACTGGCAAAAGAAAGATAATCAAAGTAACTGTAACAGGATAAAAAGGATTACACCATAGAAATAAAAGCTCAAGAAAACAGGAACCTAAAAAAACAGTTTTATTTTTTGAAAATACTGTCAGAATAGCTGCAGCAGCAATAAAAAACAAAAATAGAAAATAAGATACAGTTTGTTTTGAATCAATTCCACATTCAATTTTATTTTGAGAAAGAAAGTGAACAGCGTCAGAAAGGTTTTTATTATATTCATTTGGAATATAATAAAGCCTGAAGTTTTTGGATTTATCAAAAAAATAATTTACACGCTTGTTAGAATAATCATTTTTTGAAGCATTCAATTTGAACATCGTAAATTCAATAGAGTTTTCAGACAAATTGATTGGTAAAAACTGATTTGAAAGGCAAATATAGTTTTGAATGCCACTTGAAGTCAAAGCTTTTTGAACAGAATCATCAGAACTGTCTTTTTGAACATACAAAACTGAATAATCATTCCATAATTTTTGTGCCGGAACAGTTTTAAAAAAAATAATCAACACAATGCAGGCGAGAAATAAAACTGGTGAAACAATTTTGAAATATTTTTGCATACACTATTTTAGTAAAGAAAAAGCAAGCCCAATAAAAAATCCTAAAAGACAACCACAGATGACTTCCATAGGAGTGTGACCGTTGACTTCTTTAATTTTTTTATATTCTTTAATGATTTTACAGTTCTGCAATTCATTTCCAATTTCGTTTATTTTTTTTGCTTGAATTCCACTTGAATGACGCACTCCAAATGCATCTCTAATTGTCACAAGAAAAAAACAAAGTGCAAAAACAAAAATATCTGAATTTATTCCGTTTCTAAATCCAATTGTTGTACAAAGTGAAGAAACCAAAGCAGAATGACTTGAGGGCATGCCGCCAGTTCTCCAAATCATATTTTCAATTAATTCAGAAATAGAATGAATTCTTCCATAAATTAAGTTTATTGCTGTTTTTAAAAATTGTGCACCAAGCCAGCTAAAAACGCATGAAAGAAAAACCGGATTTATTAAAAATAATTTAAACTGTTCTTTGATAGTCGGTAACATAATTAAAATTCTACTTCTTTATATTTTATCATTACTTTATAAATTTTACTAGTAGAAAATACAAAAAAATGTTATATTCCTTTTATGGATTTTGAGGATTTTGTCGCCCAAATTAATGATGATGGAAAAAGAATAGATAAAATTTTACGTATTTTGATTCCAAATATTCCACTTTCTGAAATTTACAGACTCTTGAGGAAAAATTTTATCAAGATAAACGGCAAAAAGATAAAAGAAGATTACAGAGTCTGTACAAACGACAAAATTTCCATTCCAAAGTTCGCATTTAATCAAAATCAAAAAAAATCTGTTTCTTTTAGGATTAGTGAGGATTTTTTTAAAGAAAACTTTCAACCTGTTTTTGAAAATAAGCATATTTTAATTTTAAATAAACCTTATAATCTTAATGTTCACAATGACGCACATTCGCTGGATGCAATTGTTCAAGATTATTATCATGCCACGAGGGAAGATAATTCACTATCTTTTAATCCCGGTCCTCTTCATCGTCTGGATAAAAAAACAACGGGACTTGTTGCTTTTTCTATGAGCATTCAGGGAGCCAGATGGTTTTGCAAAAACATAGAAAATCACAATATTCAAAAAATATATTATGCAATTGTTGAAGGAAAAATTGAAAATGCAGAGCAATGGGATGATTTTATAGAAAACAAACATGAAAATCAAAATAACTTTCATAAAGTTTCTGCATTTTCTGAAAATCAAATAAAAAACAGTAATGCAAAAAATGCCTGCATGCAGATTTTTCCTCTTGATTATGGAAAACTCAGTGGCAAAGATGTTACTTTTGTTAAAATCATCTTGAAAACAGGTAGAAAACATCAGATTAGATGTCAATCTGCACTACATCATTTTCCACTTTTGGGTGATTCAATTTATGGTGCAAAGCAAAACCTTCAAAATTTGGGATTTAAACAGGATCTTTTTCTGCATGCGGCAGAATTGATTATTCCACAAAATCCGATTGAACTTCCTTCACAAATCAAGATTCCATTAACTGATGAATTTATTTTTTTATTAAAATCTTGTAGTATTAAAAAAACAGATATATAATGAAATAATATGAGTAAATTGTTTGATAATTTAGTTAACAGTTTTAAAAAAGTTCAAGTTTACGCGCTGGTTGGAGAAAGTGGCACAGGAAAATCTTTTCGTTCGAAGCTTCTTGCTGAAGAATATGGAATTCATGCAATTATTGATGACGGATTATTAATTCAAGATGACAAAATTGTTGCAGGCCGTTCTGCAAAACGTGAAAAAACTTATATGGGAGCTGTACGTGTGGCTCTTTTTGATGATAAAGACCATCGCGATTCAGTTGCAAAAGTATTGAGAAAAACTCATATAAAGAAAATTCTTCTTTTGGGGACTTCTGAAAAAATGGTTTCCAAAATTGCAATGAGATTGCAGCTTCCTCAACCACAAAAGATTATTCATATTGAAGAAATTGCAACAAAAGAAGAAATTGAAAAAGCAGTAAAATCTCGGCAAGTTGAAGGAAAACACGTTATTCCAGTTCCAACAATCGAAGTTAAAAAGAATTATCCTCAAATTTTAAGTTCCTCAATGAGAGACTTTTTTTCACAAAAAAAATGGTTTCATAAAAAGTTAAAAAATCCAAATGGCAAAATGATTGAAAAATCTATTGTACAGCCAGAATTTTCTAAAAAAGGCAGAATTGAAATTTCAGAGGCTGCACTCACACAGATGACAATGCATTGTGTAAATGAATGCGATCCTGATGTAAAAATCAAAAAAATTACAATAAAAACTGATTCACGCGGTTACAGACTCATCGTACTGATAGATGTGCCGTTTGGAACTCAATTAACAGGAAAAATTCACCGTCTTCAGCAATACATTATTGACAAAATTGAATCGTACACAGGCATTTTAATAGAAGAAGTGAGTATTGTAATCGATAAAATTTCAAAGCCTGAAAAAAAATCCTAATGACTTATGGAAAAGGGATTTGGAAAATTATTTTTCAGATTCTTTTTGTACAGCTGATTTTGATTTTTTATTTTTCTTAGTTTCTTTTTTTTGCTTTGAAGAACCTGAAAGCCCTAATTCATTTAGAATGTTTTTTACAGCATATTCAAGTTCTCTGCGCACAGGATTCATAGGTAGAACAAAATTCCTGCAATCTGCCCAAGTTTTTGCATAAATTTCAGAAAAAACAGGACTATCTTTTGCTTCTTTTTTCCAATCTGTAAGAGACAAAACAAAATCTTTTATTAAATATGTAAGTTTTTTTCCCATTCTTGCATCAGGCTGAGTTTTGTTTAGTTCAGACAATTCTTTCATATTTTCTAGATATGATTTTTCAAAATTTTTATTTTCATAAATCAAAGCGGTGGCAGCTGGCTGAAGGTAAATATATAAATCAGTATCAAGAGCCTCTTTGATTATTTCATATGCACATGTACTGTTTATGATTTTTAAAAGTTCTTCTGTAAGTCTTGAAGGAGAAATCTGAGAAAGCAAAACAGCAGAAGAAATAATTTTATGCCTGAGAGAAAATGGAATCTTTGCATGTGTTGTTGCAGAATATTTTATGGCACGAAGCATGCGCACAGGGTCTTCTATAAAAATTCTGTCCAATGGAATTACAGGACGAAGAACATGTTTTTTTATATCCCTCATTCCGCCTACATAATCAATCACCTGACAATTTACAGGATCATAATAAAGAGCATTTATGGAAAAATCACGGCGCAAAACATCTTCATCAATTGTTCCAAAGTCATTTCCAATAGAACCATCTGCATTTGATCTGAAAGTGCTTACTTCAAATATTTTTGAACCAAACACTACATGAACGAGTCTGAATCTTCTTCCAATTATTCGAGAGTTTCTAAATATCCTTTTTATTCTAGATGGAGTAGCATCTGTTACTATATCAAAATCTTTAGGCTTATTTCCAACAATTAAATCTCTTACTGCTCCACCAACAATGTAGGCAGTAAATCCTGCATCCCTTAGTCTGTGAATGATTTGAAGGGCATCAGGATCAATATTTGCATTTGAAATTAAATGTTCCTGTGAAGTGTAAACATTTGCCTTTTTAATCAGTTTGCCGTTACCATCTGTACCATATCTGATTAACATTCATAAATAATAGTCTGAAAATCAAATTAAAGTCAAGTGGATATAAAAAATGATTTTTATAGATTTTAAGTTGATTTATATGTGTTTAAACTGTGGCAAGGATAGTAGCCCCTGCGTAGCAGTCCACTGGACTGAGCAAAGCGAAGGAAGCGGATGAGCGTGAGCGAAGGGCGAATAGCCTGTTTTTGCGAAGCAAAAGCCACCCAATCTATAAAACATCAAATACTTTGTATTGTTAACAATTTGATAAAACTGGTGATAATCTATTGTGAAAAATCCATTGAAATGCGTTTTTCCAAATCTTTTATGTACTTTTTGTAAAAAATGACATTTGCAATGAAAGTTAAAAGCCAACTTATAGGATATGAAATATAGATTGTAACTGGAAGGTGAAATTTTGGAATCAAAAAAATTGAAAAAAGCCAAATAATTCTAAAAAGACATGCTCCAGTTAAAGAAGAAATGACAGGCATAAGCGAATGCCCTATTCCACGAATTGAATTTGCCATACCGTCCATCATCCCGCAAAGATAATAAGTTGTAAAAATAACCCAGCATCTTACCATTCCCGCTTTTACTACTTCTTCTGAAGTTGTGTATAGTCCTAAAAGAAAATTTCCAAAAATCAGAAACAATGCACCAAGCACTGCTCCAATTACGATTATGGAAAACTGTGAAATGACTACCACTTTTTTTATCCTTTCGATTTTTTTGGCACCTAAATTTTGTGAACAGAATGTCAAAGAACCTTGAGAAAAGCCGTTCATAGAAGTATAAATGAAACCTTCAAGATTTATGGCTGCAGAATTTCCAGCAATCACTACAGGTCCAAACATATTCACAGAAGACTGAATAATGACGTTGGAAAAAGAAAACATAATTCCCTGAAAACCAGCTGGCAATCCTATCTTTACGATGTTTTTTAAAATCACAGGATTTATGCAAAGTTTTTTTATTTCCAAGTGAAAATCATCTTTTTCGAATATTAAAATGAGAATAACTAAAATAGCACTGAGTGTCTGCGAAATGACGGTTGCCCATGCAACACCAGAAACATCCATTTTGAAATTAATAACAAAAACAAGGTTTAAAATAAGATTAACTACACCTGCCAAAAGTAAAATATATAAAGGTCGTTTTGTATCACCTTTTGCACGAAGCAAAGCACTTCCAAAATTGTAAACCATCGTCGATGTAATGCCTGCAAAATAAATTTTTAAATAAATATTTGCCAGATTAAGAACAACTTCAGGAGCTTTCATCATCTGCAAAATCAGTTTGGAACCAAAAACACCTATGAATGTCAAAATTATGCCGCTTATAAGTGAAATTGTGATAGAAGTGTTGACAGTCATTTTTAATTCTTTTTTCTTACCAGCTCCAAAATAATTTGCAGCAACAACACTAGTTCCAGTCGCAAGTCCTGTAAAAAGATTTATCAATAAATTTACAAGAGAACCAGTGGAACCTACTGCAGCAAGCGAATTATCACCGGCAAATCTGCCGACAACTATTACATCGGCTGCATTAAAAAAAAGCTGCAAAATACTTGAAAAAATAAGCGGAAGAGAAAATTTCAGAAGTTTACCGAAAATGGAACCTTCTGTCATATTGATTTGATTTTTTTGAGATGATATTCTTTGTGATACAGTTTTCATTATAAAATATCCAGCATATCTTTAAAAAAATGATTTTCAATTCTTGCATTGTTTAAAAGTTCACCTGCATTATTGTACTTTTTTCCTTCATAAAGACGACCGAAAATAATGACATTCTCGCCTTTTTCATTTTTATCGTAAGTCATATTATAAACAATATTATTGTAGGTGAATTCGAATGGTTTTTGAGTTTCTATTAAAAAAATAAATTGTTCTTTTGTCATTTTTGATATATTATTATATTCAAACTTTATTGGCAAGATACTTTTGATTTTTTCTGATTCTTTCACACGAAATCACAGTGATTTATGAGAATAGTTTTTTACAGCACAAATTCAAACACTTTTAATCCTCAGACTTTTTTATACGAAACACTGCCTTCAAATCAGTATTTTTTTGATGAATTTATAAAAAAACATCCTGATGATGAATTTTTTTGCGTGTCTCAGCTTCCAGCAATGTTCATGCCAGAAAAGTCGACCATTATTTTAGATAATAATCTTGATGCCCTGGAATTTGCTGATTACATTTTGGCTTTACATGCTGATATCGCTATTGCAATGACTTTTTGGGTGGCGCCTTTTGATTGGCTTTCCATAAATGACTGTCTGGTTGCACAAAAACTTGAAAAAATTGGAATTAAAACAATCTGTCATCCTTTGGATACTAATTTGATTTGCTTTGACAAATGGAAAACTCATCAATTTCTTTTGCAACATGGATTTAAAGTTCCAGATACAATATTTGTTGATCATGATTTGTATTTTTGTGCTGGAAGTCATAAGGAAGTAATTCACAATGTTTATAAAGACAGCATAAAAAATCAGCTTGCACAACTTTCATTACCTTTAATTATAAAAGATACAGTTGGATTAAGTTCTTATGGAATGACTGTAGTGAACACTTATGGTGAAGCAGTCTGTTATTTAAATTCCAAAAGGAATAATTCCAACCGTATAATTCAAAAATATATTCAAGGTGAACAGTTTGGTGTAGAAATTTATGGAATTCCTGGCAATTATCAAATTCTGCCGCTTTTTGAATTTACTTTAAATCAATATGGAATTTCAAGTCCGAAACTGAGCGAAAAAAAAGGACCTTTTCCTGTAAAAAAAGATTTACAAAATATTCTTGTTTCAATTGCAGAAAAAATGAATTTTTGTGGTGCTGCACAGATTGACTTGATTTTATCTGACAGCAAATGGTATATAATAGAAATAAATCCGCGTTTGAACGGCATGACGTATACTGATTGTGCATATCTTGGAAAATCTGTTTTTGAGTTACTTTATGATTTTTGCATTATTCCTTTGAAAAAAGGATTTACAAATCAAAATGATGATATTTTCCAGTCAGTTCAAATTCTGGAGCATTCAAATGTAACTGATTTTGAATCAAAAAAACTTTTAAATATAAAACTTCCGATTTTCTCATCAAAAAAACTAGCAGAACTTAAAAAAATTGATGGAGTGAAAATTCTGAATCAGACAAATAATAAAGAAGCAAAACAAGAACGCGAAAAAGGTTTTTGTGAATGTATAATCGTTGATGAAAATGAAATGCAACTGGCACAAACTTTAGAAAAAATCAAATCATTCTGTACAAATGACATTACAGAATAGTTTGATTTACACTCATTTTCCCATGCCCTGCACTTAATTTTAATTTAACTCACACTAATTTTACACTTAATTTCCACTTATAATTCACATATTTTTCACATATATTTCATGGCTTATTCACTGCATATTTTTTGACGCAAAACAGAAATCTCAATATCTTCGATATTATTGTCTTCAATCATTTTAAAAATCTGCTCTTTTGAATATTTTGATTGAGGATAGACAATAACAATTGTTTCATCATGATTTTGCAGATAATTTTTTTCACCCCATGAAGTATATCTTGTTGCTCCTATTGAAACCATAATTGTTTGAGGTTTGCCAGATTCCAGAAGATAATTATGTATATTTTCTAATGGACCATCATCTTTTTGATTATTTAATTTTTCTACAAGCCATGAAATCAGAGTTTCATAAATATAACTGTAATTTTTAATTTCACTGTCTTCACCATATTCAAATAACTTTCCATCACGCAAAAGAAAACTTGCTATTCTGTAATCATTAATGTTGCTTTGGGAAGAAAAACCGTCAAGTGGAATGAGATTTTGGGCAAGACCTTTTGAACATGGCCCCCAATTTTTCTTTTCGCTAATTTTTTTTGCTCCCTGTTTTCTGATGGAACAATCATTTGACGCACCAAAAACCAAAGGCTTTAGGTTTACTAACTTATCATCAGCCCATTCTGCATGGAAGATAACCGCACATTCTGGTTCAATCTGAAGTTTTTCCTCATTTTTTGGGAAGATGATTTTGGAATGGTCAAAAGGAAAGACATGCAAAAACTGTGGAGTGATTTTTTTTGAATGCTGAACGTCTGTATTTGCAAGAACAATTGCATCTGGAAGATATGTTGGAAAAACACCTTTTGGAGCAGTTTTATCCTGCACTTTCAAGTTTACAAAATCTGCTGCCTCTCCCGCCTGCTCTAAATGTCCTGTAAAATTTCCTGCAACACCAAAAGTTGCAATATTTTTTTTATCATAAAAATTCATTTTGTTGCCTTTATCTTCTTTTAATTTTTTTCATTACTTTTTTAAACCAGAAAGCACGAATTTTTTCTACCAGACTGAAAACAGCGTAAATTTTTTTGAGCGGATAATTCCAACTTCCTGTTCTGTGAATTATTTTTCCTCCGAAATTTGTTTTGAACATATAAAGTCCATGCATCGGATGATTTTGATTTTTTCCTTCAGGTGAAATTCCATAAAAATCATAAGTTTTAGAACCATATAGTTTTGCATCTTTTATGGCAGTCCACTGCAACAGATAATTTGGCATGAGATTACGTTTGAGATTTGAACTTGCTCCGTAAAGATAAACAGCTTCATCTTTGCTGAAAAGAGTTATTATTGCACCAATTTCATCATTTTCATGTTCTGCAATGTACAGGTTTATCAAAGGAACATCATTTCCTTCTGATATATTTTGAGCAGAAGACTTGAGCAAATCCTCATAATATTCTTTTGAATGGCATGAATTTCCGTCTCGGAGAACAGTTTCTTGTGTAAGTTTATAAAAAGTGTCTACTTTTTCTGACAGGTTAAGAACATTTCCGTCATATTTATGTATTATTACTCCTTTTTTTTCACTTAAACGAATATTATATCTCCATTTTGAATGCATGTTTGCAAGAATATCTTCTTCATTTTGAGTTAAATCCAGAACAGTGGTATCAGGCGGTTGAATGTCGACTGCATTTTTCTTAAGTTTAAGTTTATCTGCAAAAGAAACAGTTTTTATTCCAAAATTAAATGTATCACGTTCCTGAATATCTGAAAAACAGACATCGGGATCAAAACGTATAACGAGTGTGTTTTTTGGAAGAAATATTTTTATTTTTTGTGCAAGTTCTGATAAAAGCGCAGCAAATTCAATTGCTTGAGTTTCCGCAGTCATAATCGGTTGTGAAATGACACTAACGTTTGGGGCAGCTGGAGAATCGTCATCGCTATTATCATCATATTCATCAACAAAAGTGTCATCAAAAGCTTTATTTAAAATTTCATCATCAGTGCATTCAAAAGGAAGGTCAGGTTTTAGAGGAATGTATGCGATGGTAAAAAGATTTTTTGCAAAACCTCTGAACAATACTTCCATTTCGAACTTTCTGTGCAAATCACCAAAAGCTATTTCTTGAGGAGATTTCGCGCAGTCGTTTTTCTGTTCAAACTGTTCTGCCTTCAACGAATATTCAACATTAAAACGAAGATGTTTCCAGCCGTGGCGGCTTTTAAACTCGCACCAAAAAGGAGTCTGCAAAAAGCTTCCGCAATTAGTTTCACTTGTATTTTCTATTAAACTTAATTTTATATCAAACATAAAATGATTATATCATTTTTCCAACATCATGAAAACAGAAAAAACAGGAAAAACAAGGTCTGTCCCCATTTTACTTGGGCGCCCGGGCGGCAGTTCCAGCCTTCGCTCACGCTCATCCTCCGCACTCGGCTCCGCCTCGCTTGCGGTGGACTAAAGGGCTTCCATTGCCTGGCGCGTAAATCCGAGGTCTGTCCCTGGCTCGTGTTGAAAATTCCTGCACCAATGTACGCTTTGTTAACACGAGCCTTGAGTTTTTTTAAC
>SAMEA104315430__coassemble_243_pt1 | contig 27728 bp, 17 predicted proteins | sample SAMEA104315430__metabat2_low_PE_026 | metagenome-assembled genome bin SAMEA104315430 (sample SAMEA104315430) | gut metagenome | biome: Monkey gut; feature: monkey-associated habitat; material: faeces | place: China | collected 2013 | reverse complement strand
GAGCCAAGAAAACCGCTCCTGAACAATCTTCTATATATAATATGTACCAAACCTTGCGATTTTATACGTTTTTTTTAAAAAAAAAATTCAATTTTTTTAATTTTTTTTGAATGGAAAAGAAATTCCTCTTTGTGAAGAGAAAAGAAGTTGAGATGTTCACTGTTGCGTTCTGCTTGCTGTCAGGTGTGTGAGGGGAGCGGTTTCTGGGTGCATAAACAATCCAGTGGAACGTTTTTAGCTAGTCTCCGAGCATCTGTGCTGCGAAAGTGTAAAATTGCTTTTGAGAAAGAAAAAGACACTTAAAGGGAAAAAACGCTAAAATAGTATTTAAGATTTTTTTTTCAATAATAGCACACTTGAGGCTCGTACAGAGTAAATGTTCGTTGTTTAGCACGTGCAAACAAAACTTTCATTAGTATACAAACTTTTTGTAAGTGCAGGGAAAGTTACGATTGAAAAAACAATTTTTTTTAAGTTTTGCAATGTAAAAAAATAGTTTTAAATATTAAAACCAAATTTGATTGAAAAAAATAATCATAAGGAATAGTATGTTGATTATTTTGGAAGATATGATATAATTAAAGAGAATTGAAAAAACTTGATTATATTGGTTTTTTATAAAAATTGACAAAATTTGGATGATAAATGGAAGCAACTGATTTTTGGAAAGCAATAAAAGATAATCTTTTGCAAAAAGGGAAGACACAGGAATGGCTTTGTAAAGAATGCGGTATGGATTTGCAATCTATGAGGAACCGCATCTATAAAAACCGTTTTCCTTCAATCGAAGAAGCGTTAAAAATTCTTGCTGTTTTTGATTTGAAACCAAACCAGTTTTTTGGTATTCCTGACAGTAAAATAGAAAATAAAGATAGTTTTACCGATGATTTATTGGTTTCTGGAAAAGATGTTATTCTTGTTCCTGTAATGGAGCAGGTTTTTTCAGCAGGGCACGGACAGTTTATACCTGATGTTGAAGAAGTTCTCGAGTATATTGCGGTGCCAAAGGAATTACGAAAGTTTGGAAAAAACATTGCAGCCTGTCGTGTAAAAGGTGATTCTATGGAACCGACGCTTTTTGATGGTGACACAATTATCTGTGATAACAAAGGTTATGATGGGAATGACGGTGTTTATACAATTATTTACAAAGGTAATGGTTTTGTAAAGCGTTTACAGCGAACAAAAGAAGGTGTAAAAATCATTTCCGACAATAAATTTTATGAACCGATGTTTGAAAGCTCTGAAAGTGAAGATTTTTCTGTAATTGGAAAAGTGCGCTACGTTTTGCATAAGATGTAGTTTTATTCATTTTGTAAAAAAAATGATGTGGGGGACAGACCTTATGATTTTATGTATTGATTCAGCTCCAAGCAAAGGTTGAGGCATTTGCCTGGAGATATACCAAGTTTTTTAGACCTCAAACTTTGCTCTAAAATGAAATCCTTTTTAACGCTGGTTTTTTTTCGTCATTTGTGATGTTGCAAAAAGCAGTCGTTAAGGGTTGATAAAAAACGCTGAGATTACGCGTCTTTTATCGTATCTAAAGTTTACATCGAACATTTTTATTTCTAACTTATGTTCCTTTTGTAGTGTGGAACAGAGTAACAGTTAGTCGATTGTTAAAACTATTTTCTTGATTATTATGGGAGCAAAGAAAATTATGAAATCAATAAAATTCTCTTCATTAAAAAATTCAATTGTCGAATTAAAATCTTTTTTGATATTGTGGTTAACGCAGGGATTGTCTGGACTTGGAAGTGCCATGACAAGTTTTGCATTAACTTTGTGGCTTTATGAGCAAACTGGTTCAGCATTAAAAACTTCTCTTCTTGGAATTTGTTCGTATGCACCTTATATTCTTATGAGCATTTTTGCAGGTGCTCTCAGCGATAGATGGAACAAAAAAATCACAATGCTTGTCTGTGATACATTGGCAGCATGTTCTACAGTTGCAGTTCTTCTTCTATATATAAATGGTTGGTTGCGACCTTTTCATCTTTACATTTTAAATGTAATCAATGGATTGATGAATACAGTGCAGCAACCTGCAAGTGAAGTTGCAACAACGCTTTTGATACAAAAAAAATACTATCAGAAAACAGGTGCACTGGTAGATTTGTCGCGTTCTGTCATCAGCATTCTGAATCCTATTCTGGCTACAGCAATATTTTCTCTAGCGGGATTGAAAGCTGTAATTTATATAGATTTTATCACTTTTGTGATTGCTTTCATTAGTCTTGCTTTGTTCATCAAAATTCCAGAAATTCAAAAAAATAATATTGAAAATCAGGATAAAGAAAGTATGTTTACTCTGGTAAAAGAAGGAATTTTATGGCTTAAAGATAACGGTCTTGTTTTTTCGATGATTATTTTTATGTCTGGTGTTAATCTTGTGGCTTCAACATTTGATGCTGTTTTACCGGCATTTGTTCTTCCAAAACCGAACGGTGGCGAAAAAATACTTGGAATAGTGACATCTTGTTCTGGTATTGCAATGATTTTAGGAAGTTTGTTGGCTGGCATTTTACCAAAACCAAAAAATCGTGTTAAAGTGGTATACATTACAATGCTTTTTTCGCTTGGAATTGAAAATTTTCTTCTGGCTTTCTGTCGTTCACCGATTCTATGGTGCATTGGTCAAATTATTGGTTGGATTTTAGTTCCTGTCATGGCTGCAAATCAAAATGTAGTGATGAGAACGACAATTCCTCCACATATACAAGGAAGAATTTATGCTTGCAGAAATACATTTCAGTTTTTTACGATTCCTATCGGATACTTTTTGGGAGGAGCGTTGACTGACAAACTATTTGAACCGTTTATGAAAACACAAAATGGTACTTGGTTGAATTTTTTGTTTGGTCAGGGAAAAGGTTCAGGTGCATCTATGTATATGTTTGTTCTTGGAGTGTTGGGTATAGCAATTTGTCTGATTTTGGGTAGAATTATGAACCGATATAATTTTGTGGAAAATTGATAAAATATAAATAAAAGGAATAAGATTTATGTTTAAAAATGATGATGAAAAAAAAGTGTTTAAAGAAAGAGCTGGCAGAAACAGAACGGTCACTTTGCAGGCAGATGAAGTTGATTTTTTTAAATCGCAAATCATCACGCCTGAAAAAATTGAAGGAAAAAGTCTTGTTAATCAGACGATAAATGGTGATTTATTATCGGTAATAGATTTAATTCCTGATGAGTTTGCTGACCTGATTATTATCGATCCTCCTTACAATCTGACAAAGAATTTTAATGGTTTGCAGTTTAATTCACGGACAGAATCAAAATATGATGATTATCTTGCTTCATGGTTTCCGAAAGTTTGCAAAAAATTGAAATCAAATGGTTCACTTTATATGTGTGGTGATTGGAAATGTACTTCGGCTTTGCAGCGTGCTATTGAAAAGGAACTTACAATCTTGAACAGAATCACATGGCAAAGGGAAAAAGGACGCGGTGCAAAATCAAATTGGAAAAATGGAATGGAAGATATTTGGTTTGCGGTAAAAAATCCAAATGATTATTATTTTGATGTCGAAGCTGTTAAAATGAAACGCAAAGTGATAGCTCCTTACAAAATTAACGGAATTCCCAAAGATTGGAAAGAAGAGGATGATGGAAATTTCAGACTTACATATCCATCAAATTTTTGGGATGATATTTCCATTCCTTTTTGGTCAATGCCAGAAAACACAGACCATCCTACGCAGAAACCTGAAAAGTTGTATGCAAAGTTGATTTTGGCATCGTCGAAACCTGGCGCAATTGTTTTTGATCCGTTTTTGGGAAGTGGAACTGCAAGTGTTGTTGCAAAAAAACTTGGCAGGAATTATTGCGGAATCGAAATGAATGAAGAATACTGTCTTTTGTGTCAGAAACGTCTGCAGATGGCTGAAAAAGACAGTTCCATTCAAGGATACAAAGATGGAGTTTTTTGGGAACGAAATACACTGAAATTTCAAAAATAAATAATATCAATATAATCAAGGTCTGTCCCTGTTTTGTTCTGTTTTGTTTGTTCAAATAGGGACAAACCTTGATTGTTGGTTGTTGCAAAACCTAAAACTTTGGGTTATATTTTATCTATGAGCAAAAAAACAACACAAATCTACACTTCCTTAGAAAATCTGTTTGAAATCCAGCAGAAATTTTTAGAAATAAAATCGAACTTGCAGATGGAAAAAATCACAACTGAATCAGAAAACTCTCTTCGCGAAATGGATGAACTTACTTTCAATATGGAACAAAATCTTAAAAACCTAAAGTTTTGGGTTACGTCGCTTTACGAACAGAACGGTAAATCAACAAGTGCTGCAAAAAAAATCGCAAGTCAACAGAATGGAAAAAAAGGTGGCAGACCTCCAAAAAAAATCACACAAGCAAAGCAGGCCCTTTCTAAAATCGAAATTCGTCTTGCCGACATTGATCATAATCTAAAAATGAATGATAATATAGAAGAAATTGAACAATTACAGAATGAGCGGGAAATTCTTCTGCAAAATCAAAAAATATTTCAACAAATACTGTTATCAAAAAAAATTCAAATGTCTAAAATTAATCTATTTGATTTAACTTAGAGTTTCTTTCGAAACTCTCTTATCAAACTGTTCGCTTACCGCGAACGAATCATAACTTTTCGAAAGTTGAAACTTTCTTCAATGTTATGATTTTAAGGAACAAATAATCAAAAAAAAAATTTGACAATATCTGATAATAAGTTATAATATACTTGCAAGTGTACTAGTATGCAAGTAAATTTTTCTTGTATTCTAAAGTATTTACTTTATAGTAAGTTTCCTTCGAAACTCTTTTATTAAACTGTTTGCAGACGCACAAAAAGGATTTTTTATGAAGAAAAAAGAAACTGGTTTACTTTCTAATTCATCAAATCAATTACAAGGAAATCAATTAGGTAATGCAAAAAAGTATTTTCTTAAATACTGGCAGTTTTATGCTTTGCTTCTTATTCCTGTGGTTTATTACATTATTTTCCGTTATGTTCCAATGGCTGGAAATATTATAGCCTTTCGACGATATAGGGCAGGGCATAGTATTTTTGGTGATGAATGGAGCGGATTAAAATATTTTAAACAGTTTATAGGGGACAAGACGTTTTGGCGTGCGTTCAAAAATACACTGGTTTTGAATGTTGCATATCTTGTAGTCAGGTTCCCTTTGACTTTGATTTTTGCACTTTTATTAAATGAAATCAAAGCTCTTTGGTGGAAAAAATTTGTACAGACTGTTTCTTATCTGCCACATTTTATTTCTATGGTAATTGTTACTGGAATGATTCGAGAACTTGTTTCTACATCAGGTCCAATTAACGCATTGATTCAAAAACTTGGTGGAGATCCTGTTTCATTTATAGCACAACCAAAATGGTTTTCTACTATATTTGTAGTTTCTGGTGTGTGGCAGAGTTTAGGTTGGGGAACCATTTTGTATCTAGCTGCAATTTCAGGCATAAATCCTTCGCTGTATGAAGCTGCTAAGGTTGATGGTGCAAATCATTTTCAGTGTGTGTGGCATGTTACCATTCCTTGTATCTTGCCGACTATTACAACACTGTTGATTTTGGATATTGGTGGATTGGTTGGTTCTGGTGGAGCTTTTGAAAAAGTTTTCCTTCTATATAACCCAATGACTTACGAAAAAGCGGATATTATTTCTACATTTGTTTTCAGGTTAGGTTTGGGATCTGGAAATTATAGTTATGCTACGGCGGTTGGATTGTTTGAAGCTGTTTTAAATCTTACTTTATTGACTGGTGCAAATAAAATCTCTAAGAAACTTACAGGAGCAGGTTTATGGTAAACAGCAAAGAAATCGATAAAATGGAAAAAAGTGTAAAAGTTCGAGAAAGTACTGGTTACATAGTTTTTAAATACGTAAACACTGTGATTATGATTTTGATTTGTGTTATCACTTTGTATCCTTTCTTGTATCTTGTGGCACAGTCTTTTTCTTCGGAAGAGGCAATCACTTTGGGGAAGGTAACTCTGTTTCCTGTTGGCTTTAATATTAATACTTATAAATCTGTATTGGAGAAAGGCGATTTTTTGCGTTCATATAAGAACACTGTGATTTATGCTGTAATTGGAACTTTTTTGTCTTTGGTTTTCAGTTGCTGTCTTGCTTATCCACTTTCGAAAAAAGAATTGAAAGGTCATAAAGTTTTGACAAAGTTTGTAATTTTCACGATGTATTTTTCTGGTGGATTGATTCCAAATTACGTTCTGATGCAGAGACTTCATCTTGTTAATCATGTAGCTGGATTTTTGATTCCTTCTCTTATAAGTACATACTATGTCATTTTGATGAAGTCATTCTTTGCCCAGACTCCACATGAATTGGAAGAAGCTGGTGAACTTGATGGTTTGAGCCCAATTGGAATATTTATCAGAATTGTGCTTCCTTTATCGATGCCAATTATTGCTACTATGATTCTGTTTAATGCAGTTGGTTACTGGAACAACTGGTACAATGCTTTCCTTTATCTTGATAAAAAGGAAATGTGGCCTGTTGCCTATTATCTGAAGACAATCATCAGTGGTGCTTCAACTTCTGCAGATCCGGGAGAGGTTAATGCAGAAAAAATGCAGATTGCTGCAAATATTAAATCTTGTTCTATGGTTCTAATGACATTACCAATCATTTGTATCTATCCTTTTATTTCTAAGTATTATGTTAAAGGTATGATGCTTGGCGGTGTTAAAGAATAAAAAAGTAAAATAGTTTAAACAAAACAGGAGGATAAACTATGAAAAAAAATCTATCGATTTTGATAGCAAGTTTGTGTTTTGCTTCTTTATTTGTTTCTTGTGGTGGAAACAAAAAAACTGAAGTAAAAGGTGATGTAGAAGCTAAAGGATATACTTTTGGCGAAGAAGTTACTTTCCATTCTGATGAACCAGTAACTTATTCAATTTCATTCAGTGATGCTTCTTGGTATGCTAAACAGCCAGAATGGGAATCTGAAGGAATTTTTAAAGATATTGAAAATCTTACTAATGTTCATTTGGACATTACTTCTTATGATAGCGGTGATTATAATCAGAAGATTAATCTTGCTATCAACTCTGGAAGTGCAACTTATATTATTCCAAAAGTTTATGATGAAAGTCCTTATGTTGCAGGTGGCGGCGTTGTAGCTGTTTCTGATTACATTCAGTATATGCCAAACTTTTCTGCATTTGTAGAAAAATACAATATGAATCCTGATTTGGATACAATTCGCCAGAATGATGGAAAATTCTATCGTCTTCCTGGTATGCATCAGGCTGCTTTGCAGGATTATACAATCGAAGTTCGTGAAGATATTTTTGAAGCAGCAGGATATAATATTCGTGAACTTGAAAAAGACTGGACTTGGGAATCTTTGCACGATGTTCTTCTTGGTGTAAAAAAATATATGGTTTCTCAGGGAATGTGTACAGAAAAAGATTACATCTGGTCTGATTTGTGGTGCGGTGAATCTGGAAAAGGTACTGGTGGAAATCTTTTGAAGATTATGGGTGCTTCTTACAATGTTATTTCTGGTTGGGCCATGGACGGTTCAAACGGCGGTATCAAATTTGATCCTGTTAAAAAAGAGTTTTATTCATCTTCTGTAAGTGAAGATTATAAAAAGTTCATCAAAGTGGCAAATAGTTTTGTAAAAGATGGAATTCTTGACCCAGAAACATTCACTCAGTCTGATGATGTAGCTAATAATAAATTTTATAGTGGAAAAACTGTAATTAAATCTACAAACCGTTCTACAATGTCAAATGATGAAGCAAGTCTTGCAAAAATCTTGGGAGAAGGTAACTATAAACTTTATGTAACTGCTTATCCTTCTGGTACAAATAAAAATCTTGCAGAAACTTCTCGCCTTGAATGTGGTGTAATGATTTCTCAGAAAGCTCTTGATGATTTGGGAACTGAAGAATTTATAAAACTTATTCGTTTTGTTGACTGGATGTTCTATTCAAAAGAAGCTTATACTCTTTGTAAATGGGGTCCACAAGGAAAAACATGGGATTATACAGAAGTTGATGGTATGAAAATCAAACAGCTGCTTCCTGGATTTAAATGCGGAGGATTGGGTATTGGTGGAAAAGACACTGATACTGACATCCGTTTGAAATGGGGTTATGCAGGTGGAAACTATTTCTATGGTCACTCTACTGCTGAATCTACAGACAACTTTACTCCTGCTGTTCAGGATTTGTATGCTCGTTATGGAAAATACAAAACTGTAGCTTCTGTTGACCCTAAAGCAAAACCAACTGAAGACCAGAGAGAACAGTTGAACCTTTGGGCTGTTCCTTTGCAGGATAATATTAATGCATGGACTTTGAAATTTATTACTGGTCAGAAAAATATTGATGCTGACTGGGATGAATATGTTTCAAGTTGTAAAAACTTGAATGTTGAAAAAATTGTCAAACTGACAAATGAGATTTATTCTGCTCAAACAAAATAGTTTATAAAAACCGGAAAAAGTTTTTGTAACTTATTGACACTTTTTTGTAAATGAGTTATAAATATTTTATCTAACGGCAATGAGGTCGCAGGAATGGAATTCTTGCGACCTTTTTTGTTTTAAACTTAGTTAAAATCGGCAAGGGCGTCGTAATGATTTTGCAGGTGATTTCTGCGCAATTATTACGGCGCCTTTTGTTTTAACCGGTTTTTTTGGGGGTGTTGCGGGGGCAGGATGTATGTGAATTTTGCCCCCGCTAGAAGGGGTGGCGAGCAACGAAGTGCGAGCCAGGGGAAGGCTTTCCCCTCCTAAAACTTAGGGATTTTTACAATTTTTTGGAGGATTTTATGGATTCTGTTACATCTATTTTTGGTGAAAACGTTTTTAATGAAACGGTTATGAAAGCTCGCTTGCCAAAGGAAACTTATAAGCAGCTTATGAAAACTATTGAGGGTGGTGAAAAACTTGATCCTTCTGTTGCGAATGTTGTTGCTAATGCTATGAAAGATTGGGCTTTGGAAAAAGGTGCAACTCATTTTACTCATTGGTTTCAGCCTTTGACTGGGGTTACTGCGGAAAAACACGACAGTTTTATTTCGCCGGCTCCTGAGGGTAAAATTATTATGGAATTTAGTGGAAAGGAACTTGTGCAGGGTGAACCTGATGCTTCTTCTTTTCCAAGCGGCGGTTTGCGTGCTACTTTTGAAGCTCGTGGATATACTGCATGGGATCCAACTTCTTATGCTTTTATAAAAGATGGAACTTTGTGTATTCCAACTGCTTTCTGTTCTTATACTGGTGAAGCTTTGGATAAAAAGACTCCTTTGCTCCGTTCTATGCAGGCAATCAACAAGCAGGCTTTGCGCGTTCTTCATCTTTTTGGTAATAATGATGTATCTAGCGTAAAAACTACTGTTGGTCCTGAACAGGAATATTTTTTGGTTGATAAATCTGTTTATGATAAACGTGAAGATTTGATTTTGACTGGAAGAACTTTGTTTGGTGCGAAAGCTCCTAAAGGTCAGGAACTTGAAGATCATTATTTTGGTATGATTAAGCCACGAGTTCAGGCTTTTATGAAGGATTTGAACAATGAACTTTGGAAGCTTGGAATTCTTGCTAAGACTGAACATAACGAAGTTGCTCCTGCTCAGCATGAACTTGCTCCAATCTTTACTACTACAAATCTTGCCTGCGACCACAATCAGCTGACTATGGAAGTGATGAGAAAAATTGCTTCTAAACATGGTATGGTTTGTCTTTTGCACGAAAAACCTTTTGCTGGGGTAAACGGAAGCGGTAAACACAACAACTGGTCTATTTCTACTAACACTGGTAAAAACCTGCTGGATCCTGGTGCTACTCCTGCTAGTAATGCTCAGTTCCTTTTATTCTTGTGTGCTGTTATTAAAGCTGTTGATGAATATCAGGATTTGCTCCGCATTTCTGTTGCAAGTGCTGGTAACGACCATCGTCTTGGAGCTAATGAAGCGCCTCCAGCTATTGTTTCTATCTTCCTTGGTGATGAATTGAGCCAGATTTTGCAGAGTATTGAGGAAGGTAAACTTTACGGTGCTCATGAAAAAGAAAAGATGCAGATTGGTGTTACTGTTTTGCCTGATTTTAATAAAGATACTACAGACCGAAACAGAACTTCGCCATTTGCTTTTACTGGAAATAAATTTGAATTCCGTATGCTTGGTTCTAGTGAATCTATTGCTTGTGCAAATATTATGATTAATGCAGCTGTTGCTGAAGAACTTAAACAATTTGCTGATATTTTGGAAGGCAGCAAAGATTTTACTAACGATTTGCATAATTTGATTTTGAAGACTATCAAAGAGCATAAGAGAATTATTTTTAATGGTAATGGTTATGATGATTCTTGGGTTCAGGAAGCTGAAAAACGTGGTCTTTTGAACTTGAAATCTACTCCAGAAGCTTATTCTCACCTTTTGGATGCTAAAAATAAAAAAGTTCTGTCTGAACACGGCATTTTGAGTGAAGTTGAACTTGCTTCTCGTTATGAGATTTATAACGAAAATTATTCAAAAGTGATTAACATTGAAGCTTTGACAATGCTTGATATGGCTAAGAAACTTTATCTTCCTGCTGCAAGTAAATATGCCAAGGAACTTGCTGAAATTGTTTCTTTGAAAAAAGCTGCTGGTGGTGCTGATGATTCGTATGAGTCTGAACTTCTTGCAAAAGTTAGCTCTCTCACTTCTTCTATTTATGGCAAAGTGAAGGCTTTGGATAAGGCTGTTATTGAAGCAAAAAATGTTAGCGAAACTGGTGCTCTTGCCTTGTACTATAGAAACACTGTTTTCCAGGCTATGAGTGAACTAAGGGAAAATGTTGATGAACTTGAAGGTTGTGTTCCTGCTGAAGTTTGGCCAGTTCCAAGTTATGCTGATTTATTGTTTAGCGTAAAATAAAGGTTTGCGAAAAATAAGTTTTTTGAATTGTTTCGGCTGTTTTTGAGCATTCTGGCAGCCGAGTTTATTTGAAAGTCATTTTATTAATATGGAGGATATATTATGGAAGAAATTATGCAGGCTGTCCAATCGCTTAGTAGTGATTTGTGGGGTGTATGGTTCTTGATTGGTGCTGCTCTGGTTTTCTGGATGCAGGCTGGATTTGCAATGGTTGAAACTGGTTTTACTCGTGCAAAAAACACTGGTAACATCATCATGAAAAACTTGATGGACTTCTGTATTGGTACAGTTATGTTCTGTTTAATTGGTGCAAGTATGCTTTTGGGTGAAGATTTGATTGGTTTTATTGGTAAACCTGGATTTGATTTGTTCACTGCTTATGCCGATTTTAACTTTTCTGCTTTTGTATTCAACTTGGTTTTCTGTGCTACTACTGCAACTATAGTTTCTGGTGCAATGGCTGAACGTACAAAATTCCTTTCGTATTGTGTCTATTCTGCAATCATTTCTGGATTGATTTATCCTATTGAAGCACACTGGACTTGGGGTGGCGGATGGCTTGCTCAGCTTGGTTTCCACGATTTTGCAGGTTCTTGTTGTATCCACATGGTCGGCGGTATTTGTGCAATAATCGGTGCAAAAATGGTTGGTCCTCGTATTGGAAAATTTGTGAAAGATAAGGATGGAAAAATTACAAAAGTAAATGCTATTCCTGGTCATAATATTCCAATTGGTGCTCTTGGTGTATTCATTCTTTGGTTGGGTTGGTACGGTTTTAATGGTGCGGCTGCAACTTCTATTGGTCAGCTTGGTTCTATCTTTTTGACTACAACTGTAGCTCCTGCTGTGGCAACTGTTACTTGTATGATTTTTACATGGATTAAATATGGCAAACCTGATGTTTCTATGTGTTTGAACGCTTCTTTGGCTGGTCTTGTTGCAATCACAGCTCCTTGTGATGTTACAGATTGTACTGGTGCTGCAATTATTGGTATTGTTGCTGGTTTACTTGTAATTTTTGGTGTTTGGTTCTTGGATCATGTGCTTCATATTGATGACCCTGTTGGTGCTGTTGCTGTGCATATGATGAATGGTATTTGGGGAACTATTGCTGTTGGTCTTTTTGCTACTCCATCTGCTCCTGGCTATGCAATAGCTGATTCTGCTGGAAACACTTTGGTTGGACTTTTCTATGGTGGCGGATTTAAGCTCCTTGGTTTGCAGTTATTGGGAATGTTGAGTACAGCTGGTTGGGCTATTATCACAATTACAATAACTTTCCTTATTATTAAAGCAATTTTTGGTTTGCGTGTTACTAAAGAAGAAGAAATTATTGGTCTTGATAAACTTGAACACGGTCTTGATACTGGTTATGCAGGATTTGCAACTCAGTATTCTGATGAAGAACTTGCCGAAGCTGAACAGGCAGGAATTGGCAGCATAGTTCCAAAAGAAACTGCTGTTCCAGTTGCAAAAGTTACTGCCAGACCAGATGCTAAGTTCCATAAAGTTGTGATTATTACACGTCCTACAAAATTCGAAGTTTTGAAGGAAGCAATGAACAATATCGGTGTGACTGGAATGACTGTTGTGAATGTTATGGGATGCGGTGTTCAACATGGTAAAACAGAATACTATCGTGGTGCCGAAGTTGATATGACTCTTCTTCCAAAAATTAAGATTGAAATAGTTGTATCAGAAGTTCCTGTTGATTTGGTAATTCATGCAGCAAAAGAAGTTCTTTACACTGGACATATTGGTGACGGAAAGATTTTCGTGTTCGATGTTGAAAATGTTGTAAAAGTAAGAACTGGCGAAGAAGGTTACGAAGCTTTGCAGGATTAAAATTATTGAATAATTAAAAAAAATTGTATAATGAAAAGCCGTGGTTGTTTTAGAAAAATGAACTGCCACGGCTTTTTTTTATAGTAAAAATTATAGTAAAAAAAAATCGGGCTGGAAAATTATTTTTTTAAAATTAACTGTTTTAAATGATGACAGAGAATAGAAGATTATAGTATACTGATAATAGCAGTTAAAAAAACTAGGAGGATTTTATGAAAAACAAGTTTATTAGATTATTTGCATCTCTATGTTTTACTTTATTTTTGGTATCTTGTAATCAAATTGTTCCGGAAGATGAACCTAAATCAGAATTAAAAGAAGGAAATGTAATAATTTCATTAAAGCAAAATCCAGCAAAAACAATTTCACCAGTTTTGGATGGTTTTAGTTATTTGGATGTAAATGAATGGACAGTGACTTTTAGTGAAACTTCAGGAAAGTATAAAGACATTACTAAATCTTTTTGTGAAGGTACGCTCAGTGTAAAAATTCCTGTGGGTAAGTTTGATGTAATTTTAGAAGGTTCTATTCAACAATCTGAAAATTTAACAACTTCAATTCCATACTCATATTATGGAAAATCTTCTTTTGAAATTACTGGTGATGAAACGTCTCCAGTTTCTGTTTCTGTAATTGTTTCTCCAAGAAAAACAGCTGAGGGTAAAGGTTCTTTCAATTACACTTTGAATATAGCCTCTTGTCCAGCGGGTGCAGAATTAACTTCTAAATTAGTTCCTTATGGAAACTCAGAGAAGAAAGATGAAATTAGTTTAGTAACTACTCCAAATTCGATTACGGAACCAACTTCTGGGACAAATGCATTTACTATAACAGGTTCTGATATTCCTTCTGGTTTCTATAAACTTTCGATTTTACTTACAGCAGACAGTTACTCTAAAGATATTTTCAGTACATTTGATAATCTTGTAGAAATTCTTGATAATAATACTGAAACTTCTGGCTCAAAAGTTGTTACTTTTGTGGATGAAGTTGATAAGACTTATTATGTTTCTTGTTCTGATTCTGCTAAAGGAAATGGTGTTTTTGAGAGTATGCCAGGCTACTATGATAGAATATTTGAAACAAATGATACTGTTGCAATTGTGAATTTGAAATTTGTTGATGATATAGTGAATCAAACATGTCTTCAAATTGATGTTTCAAAACTTCAGAATAAAACATATAATTTGTTCAATAAAGATACTTTAATTTACTCAATTTCAAAGGACATAGAAACTGGCATTAATATCTCTGAAAATAATGAAAATAAAGAAAACTATAAAATTAATTTGATTGATTCAGTAAAATTAGCAGCTGGTGAGAACACAGTGGTGAATTATGATGGCGGAAATACATTACATTTAATTTTGGGTGGTGGTGTTAGTGTTAAAGCTCCTGAAGTATCTGGTGTCATAATTTATGCAAATGAATATAATGATTATTATGCTATTACTAAAAATCCTTTGGTGATTAGCTCTTCAGATTTGAGAGTTATGCTAAATGATGAAAATGGTTCTGGAGACTTTACGATATTAAAAAAAGCCAGTACCGAAGAAGGAGGAGGGTATAATTATTACTTTGCTAAAGTTAATGGTACTAGTGTTTCTATATCATCAAATGATATTCCTGGCTTTACTATTGTTGATAAGACTGATTCTCTTGGAGTTTCAGACAAAACTTACTATGCTGGTGACACAGTAACTCTTAAAGCTAAAGCTAATGCATCAGACTCTTTTGCTAACGGAACTACATTTATTTGGTACGTAAATGGAATAGAACAGACTTCAACAACAACAGATGAATTGTCACTTACTTTCGGAGTGGGAAATACTGCCTCTAATAATTCTGTACTATGTATTGCAAGCTATAATGGTGAGTATAGATCTGTTGCAGTTGATATTAAAGCTATTGAGCAGGTTGCATTGTTGTATTCTACGAATCCAGATCGTACAACAACTGCAAGTTTTTCGATTGTTTCCGATACAACCACTTCAATTTCAAACGCTTCTGGTGTAATTATAAATGATAAAGCAATTTCTGTAATTGATTCATATATTGATTCCAATCAAAATATTTATACTCTTTATACTAATGATGGTACATATTATTATTCAAAATCAGTTTTGACAGGCGTGGGATACGAAACTTCTGCTAAAGTATATGCAATTAGTAGCCAAGAAGTACAAACATTCCAGGAAATAAAATTAGGTGATGATGGAACTGTTTATTTATTAGGACAAGAAGGTAATTATTATAAAATTTGGTCGATAACAAATAGTGAATCAAGTGATGCAGGAGAAACTGCTTCGCTTAATGAGAAATTATCCTTTGGTAAAGAAGTTTTCACAGACAGTTCACGTACCACTTTCTTTGTAGATAAAAACAGAGATATTTATTATATTAAAGAAACTACTACGACAGATCAAACTACCAGTACTACAACAAATAAAGTTGAATTGGTGAAAAGAGTATCTGGTACAGAAACAGAAACCTCTGTGTGTACCATTTTTGAATTTTCTATTTCTTCGAACGAAGCCTTTTCTACACCTATTTCAAAAAGTGATACAATGATTACATTTAAGTATGCTAATGGAATATCATGTTGTCCAGAATTCACAGATATGCGAATTATCAATGGAAAACTATATTTATTGGTAAGACACTTAAGTCAAACATCAGGTAATTCTTATAGTACAGGTTGTGTGATTTGTGTTGATCTTTCATCAAGTGTAACTACTGTTTCTGGATGGGATAATAATAAGTATAATAGTAATAATGATAGTTACTCTCATGATAATTTGACTTTATATGGTCCAGATAAAATTGTTGCTATTAAACCTAAGAAACTTTTAATTGCTGATGATGGTGTTGAACACGGTTCTGGATATTCTGCAAAAGATAAACAACGTCTTGTTGTTTTTGATTTAGAATCAAATGCCATAACTGGTACTATTGAAATTCCTGTGGGTATTGAATTCTCTTATTATGGTAATAACACTTCTTTCTTTTATTAATTAAAACTTCAATAAAAGAAAAATACTTAGATTTAATTGACCTTGTGATATTTTTTGTCACAAGGTCTTTTTTTGTTTTAAAAGACTAGGTCTGTCCCTGCATGTGCTATGGCTCGTGCTGAACCTTGTCACACCATCGTACATTTAGTTTGCACGAGCCTCGAGTTTTGGCAATGTGTTACTAAAAAATGGCAAGCGAGAAATTCCACTTTATGCCAAAACTCAGAAAAGCTGATGTTTGCAGTAACTAGGTCTGTCCCTGCATGTGCAGTGGCTCGTGCTGCACCCTGTCACACCATCGTACATTTAGTTTGCACGAGCCTCGAGTTTTGGCAATGTGTTGCTAAAAAATGGGTAGCGAGAAATTCCACTTTTTGCCAAAACTCAAAAAAGCTGATTTTTGCAGTAACGAGGTCTGTCCCTGCATGTGTGAATAATAAATCAAATGACTGAAATAGTGTCATTTGATTTATGTAATATTCTTGCTATATTTTATTACTGGAATATTCGCTGGTGCGAATGAATCATAACTTTTAGATATTTTATTTTTCTAAAGGTTATGATTTTAATGAATAAATAGTAGGTTATATTTTTGATTTTAAAACGTGGCAAGGATAGTAGGGGCGGCGAAGCCGTTCCGAAGCGTAGCGAAGGAATGAAGCGACAGCGTAACCCCGAATAGCCTGTTTTTTGGTTGCTTTGATTTCTGGTTTCATAATGGAATGAAAATAAGTAATGCAACCAAAAAGCCACCCAAAATAGAAAATTTATAACTTGACTGTAGAATTATTATGAAAAACGACCCCTGTTGCAAAAGTGGCAGGGTTTTTTTGTTTTTTTGATTATGGTGGGGCAGAGTATTGTGGGGCTTGTTGTGGGGGGAGAGTTTTTTTACAGAAATAGAATTTCTGGTTCAAGATTATATCCGAATTTCTGAAAAACCTGGTTTTGAGTTAGGGTGACTAGTTCTTTTATATCATTTGCAGTGGCGTGGTTTATATTAATGATAAAATTTGCATGGAATGGAGCGATTTGGGCTCCACCGATTCGAGTTCCCTTGAGACCTGCTTCATCGATGATTTTTCCAGAAGGTTTTCCAAAATTGTGGTTGTTTTTGAATACTGAGCCTGCGCTTGGATATTTAAAATGACCTTTTTCTTTGCGTTCTGAAATGTATGTATTGCATTTTTGTTGGATTTCTTTTTGTAATTCTTCTTTTATTATTGTTTTTTCTAATATTGTTTTGTCCTGTGCGATTGAAGTTAGTTTGAAGACGGCGCTCAATATGATTTTGTCTGGATTTATGGGAGATGAGTTTTCTGTTGGTTGAAATGGAGATTTTTTGTAATTCCAATCTGATGGAAGGTAATCTTTTGTTACGATTTTAGTTTTGTCTTTTGAAATTTCAAGATGTGTTGTTTGATATAATTTTTCGTTTATGGATTTTTCAAAACAACGGGCATTCATGTAGAGGGCGCCGCCGACTGTTCCTGGAAGTCCTGCAAATTCTTCAAGTCCGGTGAGGCAGTTTTTTGTGCAGAAGTTTACTAATGTTTGCGTTGGAACTCCGCAAAAACATTCTACAAGAAGTGGTGTTTTGCTGATTATGTGAATATTTTTTAATTTTTCTGTTGAAATGATTATGCCATGAAATGGTTTGTCAGGGAAAATTGTGTTTGAACCCCCGCCTAAAATAAAATATGATGCATTTAGTGATTTGCAAATGGTAATTGTTTGTTGAAGCTGATAAAAATCTTGCGGTAGGACAAAAAGTTTTGCTATGGAATGAATTTTCATTGTTGATTTATTTGTAAGGTCAAAATGTGTTTTGTTTTCGATATTAAGATTTGTTAGTTTTTGTGAGATTTCGTCAAATATTAAAAGTTTTGAATTGTGATTCATAGAAATATAGTAGAAGAAAAGTTGAAATTTTGCAATATGTTCTGTAGATTCGAGGTCTGTCCCTGATTTTTACATTTGTGTTCAAGAGTGGTAAGGTCTGTCCCTGATTGTTTATGTCTCTGATTGTTTAAATGGGGTCAGACCTAGATAAAATTGGATTAATTGGGGACAGTTCTGGTATAATAGGACAAGGTGTATGGAGTGCCGCCGAAGGCGTTCCGTAGTGAAGCGAAGCGAAACGGAGGAATGGAGCGATAGCGGAAGCACGGAACACACCGGTTTTGCGAAGCAAAATGCCTGAAAATAAAAAAAGGGACATACTTTACTTTTTGAGTCGGTTGATTATTGATTGTTGTTCTTTTTTTGTGACTATGGCTAACGAATCGAAAATGTATGTTTGTCCGTCGGGGGAGAGAACTGGTTGCATTATTTTTTTGACGACGACTTGGGCTATGTGATTTGCACAAACTCTGCATGTGTATAAATCTTTGAGGATTTCTGCTTTGCTTATGTTCTTTTCGTCTGGAATGTGCATTTCTATTTTCATGAACTGATGGATTATGCGGGCGGCTGTGCGTCTGTCTAGGAAATTCTGCGGATTAATTTCATCTGAATCTTCGAGCCAGCCTCGTTTGTGTCCGTATAAAAGGAGATGCGGCAGATCTTTTTCGTCTATTGTCTTGTAGCCGCATTTATTCCAAAGAGTAAGTACAAAATTTCCTATTGTTGTATTTTCCAAAACTTTTTTTTATGTTTATTTTTTTACATCTTACGAAATAGGCGTAATTTTTATTGTTACGTTTTCGCATGGCTGAATTGGTTTAATATTTATGGAATTTGAAATTTGTGTGATTTCTTTTGTCCATAAATCTTTGACTGTGAAATTTCTGGCTTTTGTAAAAGCTTGTGGGGTTTTGTCGCCAAGTTTTTCTTTGATAAAATCCATTTCAAGTGAAAAGTCTTTTGTGGTTTCTTTATCGCTCAAATTGATGAAAGAAACTGCTATGCTACCGTCGTAAAGTGGTTTTGCAAGCACGTCGCTGCGGTTATTGTCTGTAATGTATTCTTTGTCAGGATTCTGGGTGGAAATGCTTGTCCAAATGCGTTTTGCCTGTATTCCAAGTTTGTCTTGATTTAATTCTATCAAATCTTGATTTGTTATGATTTTGTAATACTCATCATCTTTTTCAATTCTGCGTAAATCCATTCCGAGCATTAAAGGTGAATTCATCATGCACCACATGACAAAGTGAGTTTTGTTCATGGAAAGTGTCAGTCCGTTCATGCCTATCATAAGCATGTCCGGGTCATTCCAGCCTTTATCTAGACCAGAAAATTCATCCATAATCACTGCTTTGTTGTATTGTGAAGCAACACTTTGTGTTCCCGGATTATTCCATTCACCGAATCCCGGGTCTCCGTCCGAACCTACACGGAATGTAATGTCATTTAAAATTCTCCAGGAATCTCCAACTTTGTAACCCCAGTTTTGTGGTTGAGTTTTTCCCCATTCACAGATTGACAGTAAAATATCATGTTGAGGATTTGCAAGGTTGAGGCCTTCAAGCATGGCTGCGTATGAGCAAAGTGTGTTTTCTTGACGTCGATGATTCATGATGCGAACGAGGTTTTGTCCTTTTTGCAGCTTTATTTTGAATGTGGTTTTTGTGAAAGTGTTTGAATCTTGTGTTTCAGGAAGAAGATCATCGAAAAGTATCTGATTGTTTATTGCAAGTTCGAGCCACTGTCCTATTCCATTTTCTTTTCCTGTGCTGTATTCCAATATAAGTTCGTGTTCACTGTTTTTGTCTGATTCGATGAGAAAGTGGAGTTCTCCGCTTCTGATTTCTACTGGGGATGTACCTGTATTTGTACCATCGAAAGTTCCAATGTTATAGAAATAATCGTTTTCTTTTTTGATTCCGTTGCCTGTGATTTTAAAATCTGATGATGGCGAATTCATTAATTGCGAGATTTGAATTGATTTGATTTTTGGTGCAAAGACGTAACGCGCATTTTCTGGGTTGGAGAATGTTGCATTGTCCCAAAGGTAATAGCAATTATCTATTTTAAGGAAATCTACGCCCCATTCAACATAATTTTGTGCATCAGTTTTTTCGTATCCGCACGTTCCTACAGCAGCTCCTGCACATAAGTTTGTGCCGATGTCATTGTACATTCCGAATTTAAGTCCTTTGGAATGGATGTAGTCTGAGAGTGATTTGAAACCGTTTGGAAATTTGATTGTTTCGTTGGAGAGTTTTCCGTCTACTCGTTCCGATTTGTAGCAGCCGTCGTCTAAAACTAGGTATTTGTATCCGAATTTGTCGAGTCCTAGCTCTATGATTTTGTCTGCCATGGCTTTTGTCAGCGCTTCTGTATTTCCACTTCCGAATGCATTCCAGCTGTTCCACCCCATTGCCGGCAGGTGATTTTTCTTTTTATTTAACAGAACTTTTCCGTTTGTGAAAGAATCAAATCGGTATTCATTGTCTGTGATTTTATCTGGATTTGAAAGGCTCATTTCTCTTCCTTATTAATATTAAGTGATGAAAAAGTTTAGGTTCTTGTATAATAGTGAATTCCGAGGGAATGGTCAATTTGAAACGAGGTCTGTCCCCTTTTGTTTTGTTCCTTTTGTTCGTTGAGTTTAAGCAGGGACAGACCTCGTTAGGAGCAAAAAATGAGGACTGTCCCCTTTTGTTTGTCCCTTTTGTTTGTTGAGTTTAAGTAGGGACAGACCTCGTTTGGAGTCAAAAAACGAGGTCTGTCCCTCTTTTTTTGACTCCTTCATTTTTGTACTTGACGAATTTTTGTAAAAGGTTTAGAATGTTTTTAATTGCGGCAAAGATGTCGTGGATAAGGTTTGTAATTATTACAAATTTTATCTACGACATCTTTTTTTTGTTTTAAACCCCGAGAGGGATTGTAAGGGCCGGCTTGCCGGTTCCGAAGCGTAGCGAAGGAATGGAGGCGCTCTGACGCCGGAACCCTGAAAAGCCCGGTGCCGCAAGGCACTCGGCAATATATAGATTATAAAAAGGAGGAGGGGGAACTTTTATGTTTGAATTGGTTCCTCTATATGTGTATGTGTGGATTTGTGGGTGCTTTTGATTTGAATAGTGGTTCTAAACCTATTGATGAAGGGTTAAAAGAGGAATTGCGTGCTCAAGTTTTGGATATGTCGAAAAGAATCAGGCATCGTGGACCGGATTGGAGCGGGGTTTATACTGGTGACAATGCTATTTTGAGTCATGAGAGGCTTTCGATTGTTGATCCTTTGTCTGGAAAGCAGCCTTTGGTTAGTGATGACGGAAAAATCATTCTTGCGGCAAATGGGGAAATCTATAATCACAAGGAAATAAGGAAGGAATTTGAGGGAAAATACGCTTTTCAGACTGGTTCTGACTGTGAAGCGATTATTCCTTTGTATAAAAAATATCGAGAAAGTAGTGATTTCACTTTGATGATTGAGAAATTGAGTGGAATTTTTGCTTTTGCACTTTATGACAGCGAAAATGATGTTTATCTTGTTGCTCGGGATGAAATAGGGGTCATACCTCTTTATCAGGGGTGGGATAAAGCTGGTCGTTATTATGTTGCTTCGGAATTGAAAGCTTTGGAAGGTGAATGTCAGACTATTGAGGAGTTTCCTAATGGTCATTATTTTTACTCAAAGGATGAAAAACCTGTGCGCTGGTATAAGCGTGAGTGGGAAAGTTTTGATGCTGTAAAGAATAATCCGCGAGCTACTGATGATAAAGGCGAAATAATCAATCCTAATGTGATTGAAAAGGTGCGCAATGGGCTTGAATCGGCTGTGAAGCAGCAGCTTATGAGTGATGTTCCTTATGGTGTGCTTTTGAGCGGTGGTTTAGATTCTTCTATTATTGCTGCTATTACTCAGAAATTTTCAAAAAAGCGTATTGAAAGTGATTCTAAGGAAGCTGCATGGTGGCCTCAGCTTCATAGTTTTGCGATTGGTCTTGAAGGTAGTCCTGATTTGATTGCAGCTCAAAAAGCAGCTGATTATATTGGTACTGTTCACCATGAGGTGCATTTCACTATTCAAGAAGCCTTAGATGCATTGCCTGATGTTATTTATCATATTGAAACTTATGATATCACGACTGTTCGTGCTTCAACACCGATGTATCTTCTTGCCAGGGTGATTAAATCTATGGGTATTAAGATGGTTTTGAGTGGCGAAGGTTCTGATGAGTTGTTTGGTGGTTATCTTTATTTTCATAAGGCACCGAATGCGAAAGAATTTCACGAAGAACTTGTGCGAAAGATGAGTAAGCTTCATTTGTATGACTGTCTGCGTGCTAACAAGTCGCTTATGGCTTGGGGTGTTGAAGGTCGTGTCCCATTTTTGGATAAGGAGTTTATTGATATTGCTATGTCGCTTAATCCTTCTGATAAGATGAATATTCGTCTATCAAACGAAAAGCAGCGTATTGAAAAATGGATTTTGCGGAAAGCGTTTGAAGATATGCTTCCAGAAGATATCTGCTGGCGTCAAAAGGAACAGTTTTCTGATGGTGTTGGCTATAATTGGATTGATACTCTCAAAAAAATGACGGAAGAGAAGGTTAGCGATGCTGAATTTGCTCGCCGAGAGAATCGTTTCCCTGTAAATCCTCCAAAAACGAAGGAAGAATATTATTATCGTGAGATTTATAGTAAGCTTTTTCCAAGTGACAGTGCGGCAAAAGTGGTGCCTCATGAGGCTGGAGTTGCCTGTTCTACTGCAAAAGCTTTGGAATGGGATGCTGCCTGGAAAAATATGGATGAACCTTCGGGAAGGGCGATTGCCGGGGTACATGATAAGGCTTATTAGGATTTAAGGGGAGAGGGAATTAAAGAGAGGTCTGTCCCTCTTTGTTTTGTTTTTTTTGGACTGGAAGTTTTTAGATGACACACCCAAAAACTAACGGTACTATTGCACCTTTTACACCAATTGTTGTTTCCATTATCAAGCGGAGCACATTCAATTGCGATTTGTTTTCCGCTGATTATGGCAACAGTTCCTCCAATCGGAGTATTTTGAACAAAATCAATTTCTGCAAAAATAATGTTCATTGTAATGTCATAAAGTCGGCTTGTTGCACTTATCAGAGGTTCGGAAACATCTTTTTTTAGGTATGTAAAACGAACAAGTTTTTCTCCTTTATTTAGCTGAACAATTGGGGAATTCTCTTGAATTAATTCTTCTATTTTTGTTGTTAGATAGTAGGTAATTTATACATTAAAATAACCTAGTATGTCAATAGGGAAATAGAATATGTAAAAAGAGAAAATAATCATGAAAAAATATTTAGAAAATCATAAAAAATTGTTAATGAATTTAAAAAATTGTTATTCTATAAAAAATAACTTATTGCAAAAATTAAAATTCATTATAGTAATAATATAGATGTAATTTACAATAATTTTAAGATGTATAAAAAAGGGGGATGTATGAAAAATAAAAAGATATTTCCGCTATCATCTTTTTTGATGTTTTTATTTGTGAATGCCTTTTGTTTTGAACCTGTTGCAACGTGCGATTTGTTGCTGTCATACATTGAAAACGATAATTCCATTAAAGAAAATGCTATTAATCTTCAAAAAGCAAGTCTTTCTCTAGATTCCGCCAAAATCAATAACGGTTTTGACATTACGCTTTCTACTGGAAACTTTACAATCAAATTAGATGAAGAAAATAGCAACATAAGTTTAAAACCGACAGTTGAAGCTAAAATACCGCAGGTTTCAAATCTTTCGTTGTCTGCATCGTCAAATCTTGTAAGTGAAAAAAATGATTTTGTGGCAAATGATACAAAGTTGAGCCTTTCGGTAGATTTGATAAGCAGTTCAAATATGGAACGGCAAATTACGTTATTAAAAGCGCAAAGAACTTTAGAAGAAGCACAGCGGAAATTAAAAAATCAAGCAGTAATTTGTGAAAAATCTTTTTACACGGAATTAAAATCAATTTTAAATGCCATAGATAGCATAATAAGTTTACAAAAAACACTTTATACAAATAAAATTGACTTTCAAACAATTAAAACACAAGGATATTCTACTAGTTCTTCGACATATCGTCTGGCACAAATGAAAATACTCTCGACAGAACACGAAATTGAAGATGCAGTACATTCGCTTATTCATTCTTACATTGTTTTTTATAAAAAATGCGGCTATGACATTTCTACTTTAGCACAAAATATTGATGCAAATTTTGATTTTTATACATTAATTCCGCAAGATATAACAGAAGTTGAACCAATTGATATTCATAATTTCTCCGAAGATTTATATACCGAAGTAGAAAGTTCGCTGTGGACGTATAAAATTAATTCCATGCAACGCAAATCTCAATCTAATTTTTCTTTAGCAGCTAACGGCGGATTTACGTTGAATAATTCTACCACAGGCTCAACCACCATTGATGCAGGACTTTCTTCTACAATTGGCGGACTAACTTTAGGAGCGGGCGTAAGCGTTCCTTTTTCTCAAAACACAGCATCTCCTGCGGTAACGTTTATAGCATCACTTTCTCCGAATAAATATAAGTTGAATTCCATTACGAAGCAGACAAATAACCTGACAGAGCAGGAAGAACTTCTTGCTATAGAAAATGCACGCGAAAATTTTGAAACGGCAGTTGTGGAATATGAGCAGACTTTAAATAATTTAAGGTGGACTAAACAGTCTGGCGAAGAATCTTATGAAATGTACAAAAATCTGGAATTAGATTTAGAAAAATGGTATAAGGAAGGATTTGTAACGGAAAGCGAATACTATTCGGCAAAAGTTAATGCACAGTCTTATTATGTAAAAAATATTATAAATACAATTGAATTTATTATTTACAACGACAATATTGTAACGATGTTTGTTGAAGAAAAATAATTTTTTTTGAGGTGAAAAAATGGCAAAGAAAAAGGGATTTAAAATTACAGTTATTATTCTGGTGATTTTTGTTTTGGTGGCAGGTGGTCTTATTGCTTTACGTTTTCTTTTGAACAAACCAACGTCACAAGATGAAGTGTATACTGTAAAAATTGAAACTTATGAAAATATTATAGAAATTTCTGGAACTGTAGCTGCGGCTCAACAGCAAACTTTACAAGCACTGTCTGCGGGAACAGTTGTGGCGGTAAATGTAAAAGCTGGTGACAAAGTAAAAAAGGGTGATGTGATTCTTCAGCTTGATGATACTACGGAACAGTATAATCTTGCCAAACATGATTATGATATGGCAACTACAAGAATTACGGGTTCAGCGCAGGAATTAAAATTAAAGCAAACGCAAAGACTTTCGCTTATTCAAAAAGTGGAAGATCGTAAAGTTGCTGCAACGTTCGACGGAATTATTGCAGATTTAGATGTGGCGGTAGGAGATTCGTTGGAAGCAAAAGATTCTGTGGGAACTTTGGTAAATATAGATTATCTAACAGCCGAAGTAGAAGTTTCTGAAACTGATGTAGCAAAACTTAAAAAAGGACAAGAAGTAGAATTAACTTTTGCAGCTTATGATAAAGTGGTAAAGGGATATGTTGAAAGCTGGCCGGCCATTGGCGAAATTACTTCGAGAGGTGCAACAGTCGTTAATGCAATAATTAGGATAGATGAATATCCCTCTGCTATTTTACCGAACTTTTCGTTTACAGGAAAAATTCAAATTGAAGCTCCTGTGGACAATATTATAGTGGAACGTAATGCAATTGGTTATGAAAATAAAGAACCGTTTGTTGTTTTGGCTAAAACTGGCGAAAGACGAGCTGTTAAAGTAGTTTCTTATGGAAAAGAATATGTAAAAGTTACAGAAGGACTTGAAGGTGGTGAACAATTATTGCAGCAGTCAAAATCACCAAAATCAGGACAAAACAGAAATAATAATCCAAATGGCAATGGCACAAATCAAAATAGAAATAATGGACAGAATTTCGGTGGCGGTATGCCTGGTAGTGGTATGCCAAATGGTGGAGGAATGCCTCCTATGGGAAGATAATTTTCTTTGACTTTTTATTGAAAATTCATACGGAAAATTTATGGGGATTTTATGGATGAAACAGTTGTAAAATTGGAAAACGTAATAAGAACTTATAAAATTGGTGATAGTGAAGTTCAGGCTTTGCGTGGCGTAAGTTTTGAAATAAAACAAGGCGAATTTTTGGCAATAATGGGGCCTTCTGGTTCTGGTAAATCCACTTGTATGAATATGATAGGCTGTCTTGACCGTCCTACTTCTGGGCTAATTCAGATAAACGGAAAATATACTTCAGAAATGTCAGAAAAAGAACTTGCTGTTCTGCGTAACAAAACAATAGGATTTGTGTTTCAGCAATATCATCTTATTTCTGGCATGACAGTGCTTGAAAATGTAATGCTTCCGCTAAAATATCAAAAAGTGGACAAAACTTCCAGAAAAAAAATGGCAGAAGAAGCATTAAAATCTGTGGGGCTCGAACAAAGAATGAATCACAGACCACACGAACTTTCGGGCGGACAAAAACAGCGTGTCGCAATTGCACGAGCTATGGTTACATCACCAAAAATTCTGCTTGCCGACGAACCTACAGGTGCTCTTGATTCAAAAACAGGAAAACAAGTTATGGAATTGTTCCGTCAGATTAATAAACAAAAAGGTACTACAATTATCATAGTTACGCACGATCCGGGAATTGGTGCTTCTATGAACAGATGTATTAAAATTTTTGATGGACAAATTCAGTCCGAAGAAAACAGCAATTCTAATAACCAAAAATAACTAACAGAGGGATTATATGCTTGAAGATTTTTTATATGCTATTCAAAGTTTTACAAGAAATAAAACAAGAACATTTCTTTCGCTTTTGGGAATTATTATTGGTGTGGCATCGGTAATAGTAATAACAAGTATGGGAAGCAGTTCTACAAAACAGGTTGCCCAAACATTTGGTACGGCAGGTCTTGATGTGGTAAGCATAAGTGGCGGAAGAATAACACGTGGACGGAATGCAGTTCTATCATTTAATGAAACTTTTAGAGAAGAAATGTTTGACTATGTTCCTGGAATTAAAAAAATATGGTACAAAAACACATTAAGTACTACCATAGGGTATAATGATATTTCTTCTTCTGTTAGTTGTTCTGCAATTGAAACTGGATATTTGGAAATGTACAATATGGAATTAGAAGACGGTACTTTTTTTAACGTTACTGATAATGAAGAAGGAACTCAAAAAATTATTTTAAGTCATGATACAGCTGAAGATTTTTTTCCGGCAGGCGATGCAGTAGGCAAAAAGGTGTTGCTTGTTGTTGGAAAAGTAACATTTGGTTTTGAAGTTATAGGTGTGCTAAAAGAACAGACTTCTGGAATGGAAAACGGTTCTGCATATATTCCACGAGGATTTTATTCTAAAAAAATAATGCCAAATCCAAATGCTGACACTGTTATGGTTCAAGCAGTTTCAAATCAGATGGCTACGCAACTTGTTGATATTTTATCAGAATATTGTACACAAAAAGCGGGAAATTCCTATGCGGTTAGAGTTACTTCAATGCAGTCGATGCTGGACCAAATGAGCGAAATTACAAATACAATGAGTATGATGTTAAGTGCTATTGCTGCTATTTCGTTGCTGGTAGGGGGTATTGGTATTATGAATATAATGATTGTAACGGTAACAGAAAGAAAACAGGAAATAGGAATAAGAAAAGCACTGGGAGCATCTCCGACTGATATAAGGCAGCAGTTTTTAATTGAATCGGCAAGCATTACTTTGATAGGTGGCATTATTGGGGTAATAATTGGAATAATTATAAGTTTGGCAGTAGAATATGTTCAAAAGCAGACCTTTGTTATAAATATAAATGCCTGCATTATTTCGTTTGTGTTTAGTGTTTTTGTGGGAGTATTTTTTGGATTAAACCCTGCAAGCCGTGCAGCAAAACTTGATCCTGTAATAGCATTGAGCGGTGAATAAAAAAATTAAGCGGTTTTGTCAATAAAATCGGCAATTTCTTTTATTACCCTGATATGTTGTGCCATTTGTCAATGGCAAACTCCAAATTTAA
>SAMEA104315430__coassemble_241_pt1 | contig 27949 bp, 24 predicted proteins | sample SAMEA104315430__metabat2_low_PE_026 | metagenome-assembled genome bin SAMEA104315430 (sample SAMEA104315430) | gut metagenome | biome: Monkey gut; feature: monkey-associated habitat; material: faeces | place: China | collected 2013 | reverse complement strand
GTTTTCTTTTCTTTCCACAAGGCACGATGGCACTCCTACTTTATAAAGTGTCCTTATTATCACTTAAATCAATAAAAAAGTCAATACAGTTTCCTTTTTTTTTAATTTAAGTTTTTATTACATAGAATAATTCCTCTTTTTATTTTTTTTCCAATCTTGAATCAGCGAAATCACCTGACTGAAATTTTCTTCAGAGCCATTATACTTTACTATATTACTGCCTTCTATATCACGAATATATGTATACTGCTTTTTTGCATATTTACAACTGTGGTGAATTATCTGCTCTTTTATTTTAGGAATATTATTCTTGTCAAAAGGATTTTCATAATCAAACCATTCTCTATAACCAATTGCTTTTAATCCAGGACTTTCTTTTGAATAACCTGAGTCAATCAGATTTCTTATTTCCTTTTCCAGCCCTAATTCAAACATTTTTTCTACACGAACCGCGATTTTTTGATATAGTTCTTCACGTTCTGGTTCTAAAACTATAAACAAAAAATCATACATTTCACGAAGTTTATGTTCCAGCTGAAAACTTGTGCGGGTTTTTCCACAAAGATAGTAAACTTCTAAAGCGCGGCAAATTCTGTAAGAATCATTTTTATGAATTTTAAGTGCACTTTCGGGATCAATTTGCTGTAATTCGCGATAAAGAGCTTCATTTCCTTCTATAAAAATGCGTTCTTTCAGTTTATTTCTCATCTTTTCATCAGATATAGGAGTTGGAGGAACGCCATACAAAAAGTTTCTGATGTAAAAACCTGTTCCTCCACAAACTACAGGAATTTTCCCTTTTTTTATGATTTTCATGCAGGCTTCATCAGCCGCATCTACAAAATCTGAAACATTGAACTGCTGGTCAGGTTCCAGAATATCAATAAGATGATGAGGGATTTCTTTACAAAATTCTTTTGTGGGTTTTGCAGTACCGATATTCATATTTCGGTAAACAGCCTGAGAATCTGCACTAACTACTTCTGCATTTAAAATAAAATGACTGCCCTGTGGAGAAAAAAGTTCCCTTGTCAAGGCAGTCTTTCCAGATGCTGTCGGTGCAAATAATACAATTGCAGGAATTTTTGCAGATTCTATATATTTGCTTTCAGACATTTAGTTTTTTTGTTCAATACGGTAAGTTACTTTTTTTGTAAAAAGTTGTCTTGCAGCTACACAAACAACTTTATCATGATTTGCTTCTATTTCCGGGTCATTAACTTTTGCCATCTGATAAGCACGTAGACTTGCAGCAACTGTTATTTCATAAATATTATCATTAAATTCTACTAATTGTTCCAAAGGAAAAACCATTTCCTACCCCCACAAATTAATATTTCATTATATCAAAATAAATATTAATGTGTCAATCTTTGGATTTAACATCTTTGGATTTAATTTGATGTTTTTTGAGGAACAAAACCATTAATAATAACTATAATGAACTGTAAACTATGTTTTTCATCTTTCTTGTGACGTCAGTTGTGCCACTATCTGTTCTTTGCATAGTCATAACGATGGCAAGTTGATTTTTAATGTCAATTGAAAGATATGGACCAAGCCAGCCATCCCAGCCAAATTCTCCTTTTTCTGTTATAAATTTACATTTTTCCGGTTCGGAAGCTACCCTTACAAGATTGCAGTAAGTGTATCCGCTTAAATGTTCCATTTTTTGATTGAAATGCTGTTGTAAATCATCACGAAGACAACAATTTTGCATAAATTCAACAGTTTTTGGCTGTAAAATGCGTTTACCATTTAATGAACCTTTATTTAAAAGCATTAGTGCAAAATTCATATAATCATCGATTGTGGAGCAAAGACCAGCTCCTCCGCTTTCAAAAGAAGGCGCATGATCCATTTTGTCTTGAATTCCAAGATTACAGTTAGTAAAAAGTTCCAGTTCTTTTCCTGTGACATTTCCATTTTCATCTTTTACATCATAAGATTTGTACACTTTGGAAAGTCTAGGTTGTTTTTCCTCAGGCACAAAAAAATCTGTATCATTCATGCAAAGAGGTTCAAAAATGCGCTGTTTCATAAAATCACTGAGTTTTTGTCCTGATACTTTTTCGATTACAGCTCCTAAAATATCAGCAGAAAGACCGTAATTATAGTCGGTACCAGGTTCAAAACTTACAGGAATTTGAGAAAGTCGTTGTGCAACTTGTTGTGTTGTGATTTTATTTTCTCCGATGACATCTTCATTCAATTCATTAATCAAAGCTGAAGTCATTTTTTCACCGATTGGAGAATCATCTGTCCATGCGCCATAAGTATAACCGCTTGTCATATTCAACAAATCTTGAATCAAAATATTCCTGTAAGATTTGCGAACATCGTTTCCTTTACAGCAAACTTGAAGATTCCAGAAACAAGGTAAATAGTTTCCAAGTTCCTCGCTGAGATCAAGTTTTCCTTCTTCTACAAGGATAAGTGCGGCAACTGCTGTAACAGGTTTTGTCATAGAATACATTCTGCAGATTGTATTTCGCTCATACCGACGTTTTTCTTTTATATCTGCATAACCTGATTCAAAATATCCTGTTTCTTTTCCATCTTTATAGATTAATAAGTTTACACCAGCCATTTTTTTTTGTGTAATGGCATCATCAAAAAGTTTTTGTATTTGTTTTAAGTGATTTTTTTCCATAAAATCCATTCTATGACATTTCTTTATTTTTTGCAAAGATTTTTGCAGTATGCATTACAAGATTTTTTTACAAAATCAATTTTAAAGTTACCTCTGAAAACTGAAGTTTAATGAGGTTCCCTTTTATAAATCTCAAATAAAAAAACATAAAAAATTACGTAATTTCTTGTATTTATTTTTATCAAAAAACAGTTATAATTAATGGACAATATAATTAAAAATTCAGGAGAAATTCTATGACAAATTCGGAAATTATTTCTAGCGGAAATGCCTGTCTTGGCATTGAGTTTGGTTCCACTCGAATCAAAGCAGTTTTAATTAATGATAAATTTGAACCTGTCGCAAACGGTTCGTTTACTTGGGAAAATTCTTTAGTTGATGGAATTTGGACTTATAATATAGAAGAAATCCACAAAGGTTTGCAGACTTGCTATGCAGACTTGAAAAAAGATGTTAAGGAAAAATATGGCGTAACTCTTTCAAGTTTTAAATGTGCCGGTATTTCTGCAATGATGCACGGTTATCTTGCTTTTGATAAAGATGATAATCTGCTAGTTCCATTCCGAACTTGGCGAAACACAATTACTGGAGAAGCATCTGAACAGTTGTCTACCCTTTTTAACTTTCCAGTTCCTGAACGTTGGTCTGTTTCTCATTTTTATCAGGCAATTTTAAAAAATGAAGAACATGTTTCAAAGATAGCAAACGTTTACACACTTGCCGCATATATTCATTACAAACTGACAGGCGAAAAAGTGATTGGTGTGGGTGATGCTTCTGGAATGTTTCCTGTCGAATTTTCTGCTGATAAAAAATCGTGTGATTATAAAAAAGATTTTGTCGCAAAGTTTGAAGCTTTGGACGGTGTAAAAAAAATCGGATTCAAACTCAAAGATGTTTTCCCAAAAGTTTTGATGGCAGGTGAAAATGCTGGAAAACTTACTGATGAAGGTGCAAAATTTCTTGATCCTCAAGGGGATTTAAAAGCTGGCATTTTGATGTGTCCACCAGAAGGTGATGCTGGGACTGGAATGGTAGCAACAAATTCTGTTGAAGCACAAACTGGAAACATCAGCGCAGGAACTTCTGTTTTCAGCATGGTCGTTTTGGAAAAAGATTTGAAAAAAGCTTATCCTGGAATCATTGACATTGTTACAACTCCAGACGGATATCCAGTTGCCATGGTTCACTGCAATAACTGTACTGGCGAACATAATTACTGGATGAATTTTTTCAAGGAAATTGTTGATACAATGTGCGGCAGTGAAAATTCTCCAAAAATCGGTGAATTCTATGACAAGCTGATTATGAAATCTCTGGAAGCTGATGAAGACTGCGGAAACCTGCTTGCCTACAATTATCTTTCGGGGGAAACGATTACAGGATTTAATTCTGGTCGTCCACTTTTTGTTCGCGGAGAAAATGCTCAGTTTAATATTGCAAACTTTATGCGCGTTCAGATGTTCTCTTCTTTGGGTGCTTTGCGGGTAGGAATGGACATTCTTTACGATGATGAAAAAGTACCTGTAAAAAGCATGACAGGTGCCGGTGGATATTTTAAAACTGAAGCTGGTCTGAAATATATGGCTTGTGCAATGAAAACACCTGTAAGTGCAATGGAAACTGCTGGTGAAGGTGGACCATGGGGCATGGCAATTCTTGCAGCTTATGCAAGTGATGAGCAGAATAAATCACTTAGTGATTATTTACATCAAAATGTATTTGCAAAATGTAAAAAAGAAACTTCGCAGCCAGATGAAAAAATCAGTAAATCTTTTGAAATCTTCTATGAAAGATATAAAAAAGGTCTTGCTGTAGAAAAGGCCGCTGTAGAAAATTTATAAAATTTTTGTGTATCAACTGCTGTTTTTCATTTATTGCAAAACAGCAATTGAAAACTACTATATCAATTGGAGAAATATATGAAATTTGAAGAAATAAGAAATCAAGCTTTTGAAGCAAATATGAAAATACCTGAAAACCATCTTGCACTTTACACTTGGGGAAATGTGTCTGCGTTTGACAAAAAAGAAGGCGTTTTTGCAATCAAACCATCTGGAGTTCCTTATCCTGAACTGACAGCAGAATCCATGGTTATTGTTGATTTGGAAGGAAAAGTTGTTGACGGAAAACTTAATCCCTCTTCTGATACTCCAACTCACGCTGTTCTTTACAAAGAGTTTGCCGTAAATCAGAATGCTGATGTTGGTGGAATTATCCATACTCACTCAACTTTTGCTGTAAGCTGGGCTCAGGCTGTAAAAGAAGTACCACTTTTTGGAACAACTCACGCTGACCATATTCAAAAAAACATTCCATGTACGCCTTACCTTTCAAAAGAAGCTGTACAAAATGATTATGAAAAAGAAACTGGACTTTTGATTGTAAATCATTTTAAACAATTGAATTTAAATCCAGCTGAAATCAATATGGTTTTGTGCGGAGGTCACGGTCCTTTTGCATGGGGAAAAAATGCTGATAAGGCTGTTTACAATGGAACTGTTTTGGAAGAAATCTGTAAAATGGCTTTTAACACGCTTGTTTTAAATCCTTCTGCAAAAAATCTTCCTGATTATATTGTGGATAAACATTATTTGCGAAAGCATGGTCCAAACGCTTATTATGGTCAAAAATAATCTGTTAATGGCTAAAAAAAACACTGATTAAAAAATGCAAAGAACTTTTGTCTGTAAGGCTCTGGTGATAAACGTAAAGCCAGTTGGTGAAAATAACAGCAGCATCACTTTATTGACTGAAGAAAAAGGTATTGTTCGTGCAATCTTGTATGGCGGACCTAAAAGTAAAATGAAATCTTTAGTTGCATTGTGGAATTTCGGAAACATATGGCTTTATGAAAATCCTGAAAAAAATCAGATAAAGATTTCTGATTTTGAAGTGATAAAATATCATCAGACTTTTAGCGAAAGTCTTTACAAAAACTTTGCAGCTTCCCTTGTCTGTGAGCTTGCACTCAAAACTCATTGTGCTGGCAGCAACAATCAGTGCTTTAAACTTGTCAACGGCTTTTTTGACGGAATGGAACTTTGTGACGAAAATCAGTCAAAAGTAGGTTTAATGCGTTTTTTGTGGCGTTTTGTTGAACTTTTGGGAATTCAGCCACAAACTTTGGAATGTAGTTTCTGCGGCAATTCTTTTTTTAACAAATCTGAAGAAATGAACACACTTTCTTTTTATAATTGTCGTGAAAATGCATTTATCTGTGCCGACTGTTATGCCGCTGTACAGAATAAAAACGATTTTCTGCCTTTAAACACAAATGCACTGATTTATTTAAATGCAGTTACTTCTCTTCCACCTGCTCAAGTGCGAAAAATGCAAATTGATAAAGACGAATATGAGCAGATTAAACAGATTTTGTTTTTTCTCCTTCAGAATTCTATTGAACAAAAAATAAATTCTATTGAAACTGGAATTGGAATTTTATAAATTTTGTATTATAATTAATATATCCCACAAATTTGTTCTCTAAAGGATTTTAAATTGATAAATTTTCACAAAAAGCCGGTTAAATTAAATGAAATTGAACCGCTTTGTTCACGATTCAATATAAGTCAGATTTTAGCTTCGATTTTTGTTCGTCGTGGCATAACTTCCAGTTCAGATCTGCTTTTCTTTTTAGAAGATAATTTACGTTTTCAACACAGTCCCTTTTGTTTTTGTGATATTGAAGATGCAGTTGAAAGAATAATTCAGGCAAAAGAAGAAGATGAAAAAATACTGATTTTCGGTGATAGCGATGTTGATGGCATAACCAGTACAGCCATTCTTTATGATTTTCTTGTAAAATTTGGTTGCAACGTTAAATGGCGGCTTCCTGTTTGTGATGATGCTTATGGTCTTTCCATGACGGCTGTAGATGATTTTGCAAATGAAGGAGGAACTTTGATTATTACAGTTGATTGTGGCATTTCAAATATTGAAGAAACAAAACATGCCATAGATTTGGGAATTGACGTAATTATAACAGATCATCATAATCCTCAAAAAGAAATTCCACCTGCTGTTTTTGTACTTGATCCCAAAATTCCTGAACTGAATTATCCTTTTAGTGAAATTTCTGGTGCTGCAGTTGCCTATAAACTTGTAAGTGCACTTCGCTTTTCTCAATCTGATTTTTACAATGCTGAAATATGCCTTTTTAATATTTCTGAAAATAATGAAGAAAAATGCCATGACATTGACTGTTTAAAAATAAAAAATCTTGTGAAAATAAAGGAACTTCATGAAAAAATCATTCCTGAAAGAACTTCTATTTACGATTTAAAGCTTCCGTATTTTTTGCAGGGGCAGTTAATATATTGCTGGGATGTTCCAAAAACTCAGAAAATTCTTAGAGACATTTTTGGCAACGGAATTGAATTTAATCTTCATGATTTAAAAAAAGAGATTTCAAACATAAGTCCTTCTCTGGGAAATAAATCGATTGAGCAGCTGGAAAGTATTTCTGTTACCGCCAAATACTGTGATTCAACTGAAAAATCTCCTGTCAACACTCTATTTAATCTTTATATAACTTACTGCCAGAAAATCATTGCAAATAAAAATCCACAGTCGCAGGAAGATGAACGTAAAGATTTACAACTTGTTGCTCTGGCTGCTCTTGCAGATATAATGCCTATGAAAAATGAAAACAGGATTTTTGTAAAAACTGGCATTTTATCAATGAAAAAAGATTTGCCGCGCCCAGGTCTTGCTGAACTTTTCAACAGGCTCAGAATTAATCTGGATGAATTAAACTCCACTATTCTATCGTGGCAAGTAATTCCAGCTTTGAATGCAGCTGGACGACTTGGAAAATCAAATCTATCGCTGCAACTTTTACTTTCACAAGATCCAAAAGAACGTGAACAGCTGGCTAACACCATTTTTGATTTGAATGAAGAAAGGAAAAATCTTGTTTCTCAGGCCTTTTTCGCAGTTCAAGATTCTGCAAAACAAAGTTTCACTGAAAATCAGAAAAAACTCTGCTTATGTTATGATGAATGTATTAACAAAGGTGTAACAGGGCTTGTGGCAAATAAATTAATGCAGGATTTCAATGCACCATCTATTGCAATTTCATTCTGTGATGATGGAAAATCACAACCGATTTGTGTTGGCTCCATCAGAACTTGCCGGGGATTTAATGCAACCGATTTTCTTGAAAAATTTGGTGATTTTTTCATAAATCACGGAGGACATGACTGTGCGGCAGGATTCAGTTTTCATAAAGAAAAACTTCCTTTATTTATTAAACAAACAAAAGATTTTTTAAATGACATTCAACTTATTGATGAAGGAAATCAGACTGTTTCTATCGACGCACAGCTTCCAGTTACTGAACTGACACCAGAAGTATTCAAAATTCTTGATCTTTTTGAACCTTTTGGAGCAGAAAATAGTGAACTAATTTTTTACACGCCAAAAATCAAACTTTGTGATGTTCAACTTGTAGGAAAAAAAGAACCAATGCATCTAAAACTCACATTTGAAACAGAAAAACACAAGATTGTCGGAATGTTCTGGTCACAAGGTGAAAGATTTGGAAAAGATATAAAGCTCGGACAATATTATGACATTCTTTATAATATGTCAAAAAATTACTACAACGGTTTTACTACAAATCAAATTATTCTGAAAGATTTACAATTATCTGTTTTGTGATTTTTGATTTTTATGATATCATTAGTTTTATTAAAAAAGATATTTTTAATCGCCTAATCTGATTTTTAATGGGAGTTGCTAAAGTTTTATGAAAAAAATTTGTTTTATTTTTTTGGGATTACTTCAATTTTCTTTTATTTTTGCAGCAAAAGCAAAATTTTCCTGCGAAGAATATATTTTAAATGTTGAATATAATGACATTATTATTCCAGGAGATGCAGTTTTTGTTCGACTTTCTGTAACAAATCCCAAAAATCACAAAAAAAATAAAAATGATTATGAAAAAAAAGCTGTAATCCAACTGAATTCTGAAAAAAAAATGATTACAGCCGCACCTTTATATGAAGTTTATAAAAATAAAAAACAGAATTTAACTCAACTTTTGGGTGGAATTCCTGTTTCACAATGGCTTTCAGATGGAAATTATTCTCTTATTTTGACTTTTGCTGATTCTGATGAAAATGTAAAAGAATTTATACTTCCTTCAAGTTTTAAAACACGCCAATTCAATGAAGAAATTCTGGAACTGGATGCAAAAAACACAGCGATAAAAACTGATAATAGTCCTCAACGCATTACTCAAATTGATAAACTTAATTCAATTCTTGACACATACATTCCAACTGACATTTTCAGTACAAAACCTTTCAAAAATCCGATTGAAAGTCAGAATTATACATCGTATTTTGGTGACAAACGTGTATATAAATATACAAACGGAAAATCTTCTACAAGTTATCATTATGGCAATGATTATGGAATTCCAACTGGTACAGATGTTTTTGCCTGTTCAGATGGAAAAGTTGTTCTTGCAGAAAACAGAATTTCAACAGGTTACAGCGTTGTGATTGAACATTTGCCCGGCCTTTTCAGTTTATATTATCACCTTGACAGTCTTTGTGTTTCCGAAGGAGATATTGTAAAACAGTCTGATTTGATTGGAAAATCAGGAGAAACAGGACTTGCAACAGGGCCACATTTACACTGGGAAATAAGATTAAATTCTACAGCAGTTCGTCCTGAATTTTTTCTTGAAAACTTTACTTTTGATTTGGAGAAATGATTTTTTCTTTTTATGTAATTTAAATTTCTGAAACAAAAAGGTTTCCGTTTTTATCGCATGTGATTGAATAATAACGGTTTGTTTTACAGTCAGAAAGATTGATTGTACAAAAATCAGCAAAATGAAAATTCAAAAACTTCAGATATTTCATTCCTAGCAGAGAAATATTATAAAGTGCTTTTCTTTGTGATTTTGTAGAATCGTTTCCCAAAAGAAGACATTCTCTGTTTTCCGTATAATATTTTCTCAATTTTGTGCCTTTTTTGGAAGTTCTTTTTGTTTCGATTATTTTTTCTTTTCCAAAGATTTTAACAGGGAAAATAAAATTCTGACCGTTTAATTTGATTTTGCAAAATTCTACCGCCAGATATGATCCATTCCATGAACGCTCAATCACAGCAATTTCATTTCCGTTTGTATCGATTATGGAAAAATTTCCACTTATGGAGTTTCCTTCTTTTGAATTTGATGAACCATAAATTTTTATGCGCATTATTTCATATTGACTGTTTTTATAAACAGAAATTTTTTTTGAAGAATTTACACTTGAAAAAAAAATCACGAGATTTATAAAGACAATTAAAATCAGCAGACTTATAATTGTCAAAATTAATTTTTTTAAATGAAATTTTGTATTACGCATTCTTATTTATCATTTCAAGAAAAGCTTCTTCGTCAATAATTGGAATTCCAAATTTTGTAGCTTTTTGGTTTTTAGAAGAACCACTGTCTTTATCATTTGTCACAAGAAAACTCAAATCTTTTGTAACTGAAGATTTTACCGTACCGCCATTTTGCTTTACAAGATTTTGTGCATCGTTTCTATTCATTGAATGAAGTTCCCCTGTAAAACAGAATGATTTTCCATTTAAACTTCCTTCATCTGCAGCTTCAATTTCAATGATTTTATTGTCCACAAGTTTTTTCATTTCCAAAGAATTCTCTTGTAAACCTTCCACTACAATTTTTGCCATAGTCTGCGCAAAACCATAAACCAGGGCAATCTGTTCTTCCGTGCTTTCTAACAATTTTTCCAGAGAATTGAATCCTGCATCAATAAGTTTTTGTGCCATTGTTTCACCAAAACCTTCAATATCAAAACCTGCTAAAAAAGTTGAAAGTTTCATTTTTCTGTGATTTTGAATGGAATTGAAAACTTTTTGCGCTCCCAAAGAATTTTTTTCAGCTTCCCTGCTTTCTTCATTCAAAAAATACGGAATTAAATCCTGTACAGTAAGTGAATAAATGTCTGTAATTGACTGAATTTTTTTATCATTAAAAAGTTGAGTAATCAAAGTTTCACCTAAATCTCTGATATCAACTGTTTGCTGAAACTTTAACAGTTGATGAAGAACGCGTTTTGAACATTTTTTATTCGGACAAAAAAGTCTGCTTCCTTCATCAACAAGTTTTGTTCCGCATACTTCACAGACAAGTGGATATTCAATTTCGGAAAGATTTTCGTTATCCTGTAAAACAACACTTTCAATTTTTGGAATAATCTCACCGCGCTTAACAACCACAACATGACTGCCAATTTTTACGTTAAGTTTTCGCATAGTATCTGGATTTGCCAGACTTGCACGCTGCACTCTTGTTCCGTTCAATTCAACTTCATCAAAAACTGCAACCGGCGTATATGTTCCCCCGCTAATACTCCATTCTACTTTTCTCAAAGTTGAAACCGCTTCTTCAAGGCTAAATTTAAAAGCAATCTGATGATCAGGTCGTGTTCTTCTTGCATCTTCAAGATTAATTTTTCTTTCTTTAATGACAAGTCCATCGATATCATAATCCAGTGATTTTCGAATTTCCATAACTTTTGAACGGTAAGTCACAACATCGTTTGCGGTTTTGCATATTTCAAGATGAGCAGTTTGAAATCCACAGTCATTCAACCATGCAATTTTTTCTTCCTCATTTGAAAAATATGAATTATTGTCAGTTGAAAGAGCATCATAAACAATTAAAGTTAAATACTCACTTCCTCTTCCGTCTTTTCTTTTCATCAAACCGTTTGCGGCATTTCGGCAGTTTGCTTTTGTTGAAAAATGTTCCTTATGCACCTGATGCGTCATAATAACTTCACCGCGAATTCCACCGGTGAAAGGGATGTGTTTTCCATTGAAATAAACAGCCTCATTTACACCGTTCATTTTTTTTGCATTTTCAGTGATATCATCACCTATTTGACCGTCGCCTCTAGTCACTGCTCTTTTTAAATAACCGTTTTCATACTGAAGTTCCAGAGAAGCACCATCAAGTTTATATTCTACAAGATATTCATCATAATTATGCTTTTCAGCCCATGCTAAAAATTGTTCAGGATTTGCAGCTTTTTCCTGACTTCCCATGGGCATAACATGTGCAATTTTGGCAAAATTTCCAGAATCTGCTCCGACTTTTTTCAAAACAGGATTGTCAGGATCTAAAGATTTTAATTCATCCCATAATCTGTCAAATTCAAAATCAGAAATTTCAGCTTCACCGTTATAGTATGATTTTTGATATTGAGCAATCAATTTTTCTAATTCCAAAACTCTACTCATACTTTTCAAATTCCTTATTTTTGCCTTTTTTATTCTATAAATGATTTATTGTTTTTCAAAAAGAATTTCTGTAATCTGCCTGTCCTGTGCAAGACCTTTTCGTTCAAACTTAGTCTGAGTACGCCAGCTTTGTGGTTCTGCAAATCCATCATATTTATTTTTCAAACCTTTTGTCAGAGAAAGTTCTTCAAGTGCAAATTCGGCATATTCAACAATGTCGGTTACAAAATAAAGATATCCTCCTGAAGCAAGTTTTTGCGCCATTAAATCTGTTCTTGGACGCTGCAACATTCTTCTTTTATGATGACGCTTTTTTGGCCATGGATCTGGAAAGAAAATATGAATTCCATTTACAGAATTATTTCCAATCATTTTATCCAAAACTTCCAATGCATCATATTCAATTATATAAAGATTTTTCAAATCACGTTTTTGAATTTCACTAAGTACTTTTCCAACTCCTGGTGTGTGAACTTCAATTCCAAGATAGTTTATGTCAGGATTTGCCTGTGCAATTTCCACAGTTGCATCTCCCATACCAAAACCAATTTCAATCACAATAGGATTTGTATTTCCAAAAATATCAACAAAATTTAATTTTTTTTCTTCAAAGGGAATGCACCAAGAAGGTGACAATTCATTGTATGCTTTCTGCTGTGCAACCGTCATTCTTCCAGCCCTTAGAACATAAGTTTTTACTTCACGACGTATAGTGGGCAATGGTTCTGATTCTTTTGATTCCATTTCTTTTGTTTCTTTTAATTCGTTCATTTTATTAAAATTTCCTTGAATTTTTAAATTATTTATAAGTAAACATTAGTTTTGCTGTTGAGTTTCCAGAGAAACTTCCTTTTCAGGCATAATGCAAATCACATTATTTCCAGGAGTTATTATTATGTCCTGATAATATTTTGCATTGCTAAAAGTGTTCCATATTCCTCTTGGTGATTTAAAAGATGATGATTTTTCACCAAAATAAATCATTTTACGATTTTTATCATAAATTGCAATTTTTGTTACCGCATTTTTGTTTTTTAAAAGATTTTCACTTTCGCTTGAAGTCAATTTATAAAAAGATGAATCATAATTCACATTAACAACTTCAGTAGTTTCTTTTTCATCAGCATTATAAAAAGTCAGTTCATATTTTCCACTTGGAAAAACTTGATTCAGAGGCATCACAAGGTTTGTATTTCCAGCCCAGCTTCTTTTTTGACTTGAAAACATCGCTATTTCATCAAAATCCCAAACATATCCACCGTTTTCACAATAAATTTTTATTCTGCTATAACGATTTACATCACTCAATGATTCCACAAAAAAACTCATTCTTGCCTTTGGATTTGATTTTTCATCTTCATATTCAAAAATTACAGAATACTCAGGAGAAATAATTTCAGGAGTTACTTGAGAACAACTTGAAAATATAATCAACAAAGAATTTAGAAATAGAGAAAAAAAGAATATATTTATGTAATTTTTTTTAATCATATTTTTCATTAAAAATTGAAATTCAAATTAATGACTGTCAAATCGCTTGCCGAAAATTGATTTACAAGTGATTCAAATTTTATATTTACTTTTTTACATGCATCTTCAAGATAATTAAAGTAAAAATTTCCAAGTCCGCTTGCATCCGCACCTTCTGGCAGTTCGCGATAAAAGTCAATCAATGTTTTTTTATTGGTATTTGAATTTTTTGCCGTTTCAATGTTTTCCTTAACTTCCTGAAATTCATCGTCTTTATTATACAATGTAATGGAAAGTCGTCCCTGTTTACCAATTGAAGAAGAACCGCCACCAAGTTTCCATGACAAAAATACAAGCTCGTGTTTTCGTTGTAATTCTTCTACAATTTTACCTCTCACAGTAGGATCCAAAACGAGAGCTTCAATATCATCCACACCATGATACATATTCTTTGCTTCTTTTCTGATATTTGTGTTTTCACAACCAAGTGCAAGTTCCATTGTCAAAATAGAAATATATTCTGCAGCTACAGATTTTTCCATGTACAAACTCAAAAGTTTTCTGATTACTTCGTACATTTCATTTGCACCATCACTTTTTGTAAACAAAGTAATGATGTACCAGTTCATCAATCCAAGCCTGTTCAAAAATTTTTCTGACATAAGTATATAAATATTTTTTTCTTCATCAGAATAATCTTTATTGCACATAATTGATTTCCAAATTGGATCCAAAATCAATTTTCTAGCAGATTGAATTGAATTCTCTTTTGTTTGCAATGTTGAACGAAGCTGTCTGTCAGACATTGTTGTTCTTTCATCAATAATATGGGCAGGATTTGCTCTATTATGTTTTTTTATACATTCACACTGAATTAATCCAGAATATACTTCTCTATCAAACTGTTTATATAATATCGAAAAGACAATAACTTTACAAAGATCCATAACATCCTGTCGAGAAGAGACAAATTCTGGCATTGAAATTTCGATTTTTGAAATATAATCAAGCAAAATCATATTTTGAATTGATTGCGGAGAGAAAGTATTCAATGCAATTCCGTATTCCTCAACATTATCAGCGAGTTTAAAACGCATCAACTTTTTATTATGACTTATAAAATTTGAAGCACCATCTTCTGTCAATGCAATTTTCAAAGGCAACTCAATTAAAAACTTTTTATTGGATCTCATAGCTTCCACTTAAAGATAAAAATTTCATTATAATTATACACGATAGGACTTGCATTGTAAACAATAAAAATTTAAACTGATGATGTGAAAAAGAATTTTTTTTTGATTTTAACATTATCATTTTTCTCACAAATCACACTTTTTTCACAAAGTATCTCAGATAAAATGTCTAATCTATTGATATCTGAAAAATTTTCTCCCAAAACACAAAGTCTTGTTTCTTCTGGGAAAAATGATTTTAATTATAATATAATAGTAAGTTTTCCTTCAAAAAATCAAAATGAAGGCGAAAAAGTTTCAAATCTTATTTTTATTTTAAATCAGGAAGATTTTTTTTCTAATGACTTTTTAAAAACAGAATTAAATAATCAAAATGAAAAAAATGAATTTGAAAAAAATCAAAATAACTTGTCATTAAATCAACAGGAAATATTTCAAAAAAACAGACAGATGATTTTGAATATTTTGTCAAATCTGCATAATAAAAATTTTAATTTTAATTTACTTTTTTTGTTTACGACAGGCGAAAAACAATATCCTGAAAAACGTGACATGGTGTTTGGATCACAAGTTTTTTTGGAAAGCCTGAATTCAAACGAAGATTATACAGTTTATTTTATTAATTTGAATGAAAAGAAAACTGAAATCATTACAAACAGTAACGGAATTACCTCACCTTCATGGATGATTCAAAATACTTTCAAAATTTTTATAAAAAATGGACTTTCAGATTGTATTCCTTCATTTTACTTGAGTCAACTTTTTAAACTTAAAGTTTTTGACAATAAACTTCTCACACCGTTTTTTGAAAACAACATTCCAGCAATTCAAGTTAATTTCAACTCAGAGGATTTTTTTGAAAAAAACAGTTTTCCTGAGGATAATCAAAATCAAAAAATTAAAACAACTGAAGTTTTTGAAATTAACGAAGAGACTGATATTATTAAAGATTCCAGAGCATCAATTATCATTCAACTGATTGAAATTTTTGCAGGAACAACGAAATCCCAAAGAATATGGGAACATCACTTTTTGATGATTAAAATGTTTGGAAGGTTTATAAATCTTTCTGAAAGAATAACGGTAAAAATCATCATAGCAATTGTATTTTTATGGATTTCTTTTCTGCTTTTTTTTATATTCATCAATCAAACTAAAAAAAAATATGATTGGCAGCAAATAAAAAAAATATGGTATGTTGTGCCGTTGACTTTTCTGTTGATTTTATTATCATTTTGGCTTGGAAGAACATTTTTTTTACTAATCACAAATTCTTTCTCAAACATTTCAAAAATTTTTGCACTGTTTTGTACCCAATTATTATTGACATTCATTCTACTCTCGACGATTTATGAAGTTTTACTCTTTGTAAATCCATATTTTGAAGAACATTCAATAGATTTTTTAATTACATTCTGTTGTTTTATAAATCAATCGCTTTTCATTCTGATTGATATTTCACTTTTCCCCATTTTCATGTTTATTTGTTTTCTTTCAATTCTTTCATTAATAATTAAAAATAACATTCTGCATATTTCTGTATTTTTATTGATGACTGTGAGTTTTCTGCCTTATTTTGATTTGATTTTAAATCAAGCGGACAGTTTACTTTTGCGACAGTTTTATTTTACTAACAACAATGTTTTATTATTTTTTACACTTATTTTATATCCTGTTTTCATTGTATATTTTAGAATTCTCACTTCGTTTAAAAGAAAAATACAAAAAAGCTCTACGCAGATTATTTTGACGGTTTCAATAAATGTTTTTATCATATTTTTTTCAATCGCCGGCTGTTTTTTTAAAGTTAAGTCAATACAAAAATCAATTGATAAAAAAAATGAATATGTAATCAAAGCATCAAAAAATGATTCAATTAAGTTTGATTATTCTGATAAAAAAGTTTTTGATGATGTTATCCGCACGATTAATGTAGAATTTGACAAACCTCCGATTCAAGTAGATATTTCAGTTGAATGTCAAAATGAAACATCAATACTCTATTCTGATAATGATTTTGTCCGTACAGCCTCAAATTCTGCTCATTTTAAAATACCATATATGCCACCAAAAAAAATGACTTTTTCCTATTGCTGCTCAAATCAACCTTCGAAATTGATTATTACAGCAATTTTCCAAACAGAAGAACAAACTATTTTAAGTTTGATTTCAAAAACTATAGAAATAGATAATCTAAATAAATATGGGGTGCAAATTGCAGGAAAATAATGAAATAACAAACTGGTATCTTCATGTAGATTTAGATGCCTTTTTTGCTTCAGTTGAACAACTTGATAATCCTCAATATAAAGGAAAACCAGTAATAGTTGGTGGTAAACCAGAAGATAGACGAAGTGTTGTTTCAACTGCTTCCTACGAAGCCAGAAAATATGGCGTTCATTCAGCAATGCCAACATTTCAAGCATATAAACTCTGTCCAAATGGAATTTTTGTTCGCTGCAGAATGGAGCGGTATGCAGAATTGTCATTTAAAATCATGAATATTTTCAAAAATTATTCTCCTGATGTTCAGCAAATGTCTATTGATGAAGCTTTTATTGATATCACAGGAACTGAAAAACTTTTTGGACCACCACAAGAAACTGCACTCAGAATTCAAGCTGAAGTAAAACAACAGACTGGACTCACAGTTTCAGTGGGACTTGCAACGACAAAATATCTTGCAAAAATTGCATCCGGCTATTCAAAACCAAATGGATTTACATTTATTCAAAAAGGTCAAGAACAAAATTTCATGTTAAATCTTCCGTTGAATAAAGTATGGGGACTTGGAAAAAAATCACAGGAAATTTTAAAATCAAAAGGAATAAAAACAACTCAAGACATTTTTGATACCAGTTTTGCAACATTACAATTCTTATTTGGTCAAAATATGGCAACTTTTTTATATAACGTGGTGCGTGGACAGGAAAAAGAAAGTTTTTCTCAGAAACCAAAATCACATTCAATAAGTGCTGAAACTACTTTTGATTATGATTTAACAGATATTTACAACATTGAAACAGAATTGCTTGAACTCGCTCAAGGTGTTTTTTTCAGACTTTTAAAAGAAGGAGGTTTTTCTCACACTGCTATGGTCAAAATCAGATATGACGATTTCAAAACATGCAGTATTCAAGAAACAATTGACCATAACATCAACACACTCGATACTTTCTATGAAATTCTCAAACGCATTTTTGAAAAAAAATATATTCCTGGAAGAGGTATCAGGCTTCTTGGTGTAGGATTTGAAAATATCGAAAAAACAGAAACTCCACAACCTCAAGATTTATTCGAAACAAATAATAAAAAAAAGCAAATAGTCGAAAAAACAATTTTAAATATGTCTCAGAAAAATCCACATCTAAAAATTCATCGTGCAAGAACATTAAAAAAATGATTTAGGATAAAAAAAACTGCATATATTAATCCGCAATTTCTAAAAAATCATTCTAAAGGAGCAAAATAACCAGTTTCATCACGACCACTTCTATTTAAAAGATAAACTTCTACTTCCAGTGGCAAATAATTCATGCCAAAATTTGTAGGCAAAGATGATGTAAAAGAAAATTGATAAACCCCTTGAGGAATATTGACAATATCCTTTACAACATCCCTTAGCCCTTGTGGACGATAAATGTAATATTCGTTTCCCTGGGTATTTTCAGAAATATAAGAAATTTCAGAACAAACTGCATTTTGACTGACATTAATAACTGAAAAACTAATAGAATTATTATTTAAATAAGAAGAAAGTTCACCAAGATTATATCTGTCAAAAGTAAAAGCATTTTGGTTTCCACAAGTTATTAAAACTATACCGCGTTTTTTGGCTGCATTTATCAAATCATTTGAAGCAAGACGCAAAGCTAAATCGATGCCGGCTTTTTGAGAAACAGGATTTTTCAATGCATTTAAACTGAATTCTCCAAGTAAATCTGGTTTACCAATATACTCAGAAACTGGAATAGTTCCTGCCGAAACAATTCGTAAAATGCCACCTTTCATATTTGAAGATATTTCTTTTACAGCAGTTTCCACTTCTTTTTTATATAAATCAGTGAGATTTGAACGATCTATCACAATTGTAATGTCAGCTTCTGTATTGTTTGATGCAGCTCCCAAAAACTTCAAGTTGGAAACAGGTCGCTTATTTTCTGAAAAATAAAAATTTTCTTCCTGCAAACCAACAAGCGGTTGACGATGACGGTTTTCAATTTTCACCTCAACAACAACATTTGGAAAAGCAGATGAATCCAGTTGTTCAATCTGCACAAAAAGACCGCCAACTAATTCTTGAATTTGAGACATAACATAAATTTCATTTGCAGTAAAATCGGAAACAATCACATTTCCGTTTATATCAGGATTTGCAACTGTCAGACGACTTGGGGCATTTCCAGTTTTTGCATATTCAAACAAAGCTCCTGTTTGTACATCCACTCCCACAATGCGATTCTGGTCACAAACTAAAAGCTTTCCATTCCAAATCTTCATACCCTCAGGTTTTTTGAATGATTTTTTTTGACATAATTCACGAATAAAATTACCAGCTCTGTCAAATTCATAAATTACACCATCATAATCATCTGCAACAAAAATAACATTGCCTGTCACAACAATGCCAGTTGGACCTTTCAATCCTGAAAATTGCTCAGTTTTTTTTCCAAAGAAGAACAAAGGATTTCCATCTTTATCAAAAACATCAACTCGCTTATTTCCGTAATCGGTAACATAAATTCTTTCCAAATCATCCTGAGCTAAATACAAAGGTCCTACCATCTGTCCAAGTCCAATACCTTTTGAACCAATATATTTTTCAAATTTTCCTTTTTCATTTAATAAAGAAAGTCTGTCACCCGCATTTTCAGAAACAAGAAGTTTTCCATTATTCAGACGGATAATATCAAAAGGTCTGTCAAAACCATTTATCGGACCAGAGTACCGCTCTACAACTTTTCCATTTTGATTAAGCATAATAATCTCGTTGGAATTGTAAGCTGCAATCCACATCGTACCATTATATTCTGGTTGGACAGAAACAGGACCGTTATAAACAAGCTGCCCGTTAAAAACTCCAGGAAAACTACCAGATTCAGAAAGTCGCAACAGATTGTTGTCAACATCTCCAGTTACACGACGTTCCCTTACTATTTCAACTTTATTTTGAAGAAGAAGTCCGCCATAACCATTATTCACGGCATTTTGCCAGTAATTTAACGCTTCCCCTTCCAATCCAATTTTGTAATATGCCTTTCCAAGCCAATCCAAAATCAAATTGTCATTTGGCAGATAAGAAAGTGCTTTTTCAAACTGAACGATAGCCTCACTAAAAGCACCTTTATTATATGATTGAACCCCTCGCCTGAATTCTTCGGATGCAAAACCTTCGTTACCAGTTCTAATTCTATCAGGTAAAACTTGCATTCCAGCATTATTTGTTGTATTTTGAGAAAAACATAAAAAAGAAATAAAAAACGCAAAAATGGCTGTAAATACTATTTTTTTCATGCAATTCCAGCCTTTAATTTTACAGATTTTATATGATTTGCAATTTCAACATTATCAGGAGCAATCTGTTCAGCATCATTTAAGTATTGCAATGCATCTTTATACAATCCCATTTTGTAATAAACCCAGCCCAAAGAATCTAGACATGCAGCTGATTTTGGTGCAATTTTCACAGCTTGTTTGCAAAGCGACAAAGCACGCGTTAAATCTTTTTCCTGACAGGCAAGAACATACCCAAGTCCATTCAGTGAAGAAATATTTTCATCATCTGTTTTCAGTGATTTTTCATAAAATTCAACACATTTATTAATATCTTTTTGCTGCCATGCCAGAAATGCAATTGCAGCATAAACAGAAGCAGTCATATATCCTGTTTCAAGAAGTTTGTTCAATTCAAAATCTGCCAGTCGTTTTCGCCCCGAAATGACATAAATCACTGCTAACAGAAATCTGCATTGTAGAATTTTATTAATATCCGTTCCTGATGTAACAACCTGTTCCAAAAACAAAAGTGCGTCATCATATTTTTCAAGTTTTGCATAACAAAGTCCTAAATAATAAGCAATTTCTATTTTGTCTGCTGAAGTTTCTGACGGAAGAGCCAGAAAAAATGCCAAAGCCTGAGAATATTCTTTCTGTCTGTAAAGAGATTTTCCTTCTGCTAAAACATCGTCATTTTGCAATTTTGCACCTTCCAAACTTAAAATGATAAACCACTTTCTTTTTTCTAATCACGAACTATTGAAACACCATCAGAAATCTCAACTTGATAAACATCAGGATGAAAACCAAAGATTTTTTCGAACTCGGTTATTTTTTTATAAAAGTTTTCAATATCGCTTTCTCTCATAATTGCATAAAGGCAACGACCAAATCCTTTTCCTGTAATTCGACCGCAAGTTACGGGATTTCGGACAAAATCAAGATTTGGTTCAAGTTCTTTTACACGCTTCAAAATCCAGTCAATTTCAGGACACGAAATGTCAAATTCTTCCTGCATTGTCTGATGACTGTGATTTATTGCTCTTGCAAACTTAAAGAAATCACCTTTTTCAATTCCTTCATGAGCGGAAATTAAATCTCTATGTTCACTTATGATAGCCATAAGTCTGTGTTTTAAATTCTCATTAACAACTGAAAGTTCTTCATTAATATCAGTAGCGCTGTCAATATATTGCCATCCACCATAAACATTTGATTTATTTTCGCGTAAATCACCAAGTAAAAGTGCATTCTGTGGTTCATGGATAGAAGTTCTGTCCCATACGTCAATTCGAGGAACTTTAGTATCAATCAAGAAGATTTTTTTATCTTCAAAACTAAACGGAACATAATCCCAAGCACGTTTATAATGGTCAGTCACCAATACATTACCTTTCTTTGCAAATAATGCAACATAATTATTGGCAAGATAATTTTCAGTCTGTAAAAAACGCTTATTTCCCCTTTCAATTACGCTTAAAAGTTCATTGTCTGTGCAGGTAATATTAAAAAGATTTTTTATTCCAAATGCCACAGCAGCCTTGATAGCTGAAGTAATTCCAAAACCTGCAGAAGGTAAAATTTCACTATAAATAGTGATATCCATTCCAGATAAAGTAAAACCGCCCGAAGTAAATCCGTATATCATTGCTTTTACAGCATTTGCCCAGCGGTCTTCTTTTTTGTATTTTAATGCTGTCAAAGACGACTTTTTTCTTTCTTTTGCCTGATGAAAATAAAAATGAAATGAATTATCTTCTCTTTTGGAAAATGCTACGTAAACAGGCAGATTTACCGCCACTGACATCGTTTTATCTTTAAAGAACCACGAGTGTTCGCCCAAAAGGTGAAAACGCCCCGGAGCTTTTGTAACTAACTGTGCGCTTGTACCATATTCAGCTGCGTGAATATCATTTATTAGTCTCAAGTTTCCTCCCCTCTAAAAAAATCAACTTGATTTTTTTTAAACTATATTGTTAAATATACTATAATGGAAGTAATTTTACAAGTTTTTTATTCTTTTTTTTCAGGCTGCATACTTTCTCTATCGATTCCAAATGAAATCTATGAATTTGGTTTGCCTGTATTCACTTTGTTTGCTTTTATTCCATACTACATCCTCTTTTCTAAAAAAATCAAAACTTACAAACAGGCTTTTTTAGCCGGTTTTATACAATCTATAACAACTCATTTGTTTTCAAGTTACTGGCTTGCATATTTTAAAGATTTTGCAATCATAACACTTGGAGCTTCGGCTTTTGGAACAGGCATGATTGGTGGATTTATGGCACTTTATCTATATCTGCCATTTTCATCATCACAAAATCACAATGCATTATTAAATGGAACACTTCATCAAAAGTATTATGATACACAAACATTCAAAATAATTTATTTTTCTTCCATTTATATGCTGTATGAATGGGTTAAATCTTCAGGTTTTTTGGGATACCCTTGGGGAACAGTTTCATCAGCAATGTATGAATGGCCAGTTTTGATGCAGATAGCTTCCATAACAGGAACTTATGGAATTACATTTCTGATTCTTTTAGTTAGCTGCCTTCTATCAGAAGTACTGCTCATTTTTTATGAAAAGAATAATCAAAAAAATATAAAAGATGATGTACAAATTATTTTTAATTTTACCGCTGTGTTATTCTTGTGCACAGTGATTTTTGGAATATATCAATACGATAAACCAAGAAAACCTCATAAAACGCTTACTACGATTTTAGTTCAACAAAATAGTGATCCATGGTTAGAAAATACAGATGAACAGTCTATTTTACTTTCACAACAATTAACACAAAATCAACTTGACATTCTTTCTCAAGAAAACAAAAAAGCTGATTTAATAGTCTGGTCCGAAGGCTGCCTGAAATATTCTTTTCCTGATTCTTATTCGTACTACAATCATTATCCTTTTGAAAAACCTCTTATTCCATTTATAAAAGATACAGAAGTTCCATTTATTCTTGGTGGTTCTTTCAAAAAAAATTTTTATGATGATATTAGATTTTATAACGTAACTTTACTTTTTGATAAAGATGGAAAACTTCGTGGTGAATATGCTAAAAATCATCTTGTTCCATTCGCTGAAATTTTGCCTTTTATTGAATACCCAAAAGTAAAAGAATTTATGAAAAACATAATCGGAATTTCAGCTGGTTGGTATCCTGGAGATCAGTACGTTTTCTTTGAAATTCCTTGCAAAACTACAAAAGAATACAGACTTCCTGCAGTAAAAAACATCACACTTACACAAAGTTTTCAGGAACAGAAAGATGAAGAAAACCGTCCTGTTACTGTAAAAATTGCAACTCCAATCTGTTTTGATGATTCATTTACTGACATCATGCGTCCTTTATTTTTAAATGGAGCTGAACTTTTTGTAAATCTTACAGATGATTCATGGTCAAAAAAACGTTCAAGTGAAATTCAGCATTTTGTAATTTCTTCTTACAGAGCTATTGAATATCGCACAACTTTAGTCCGCTCATGCAACGCCGGTTATTCTGTTGTGTTAAATCCAGCTGGAAAAATTATTGCACAAATGCCACTTTTTGAACAGGCTTCGATAAATTTTGATGTTCCAGTTTTTGAACGAAAGATGACTACTTATGCAAGATTTGGTAACTGGCTTCCATATTCAGCAATTGTTTTTCTATTTTTATTTGCAATTTATTCCTTCGTTTCTTTTCAAAAGTCTGATTATATAAAATCTGAAAGAAAAATAAAATTTAATAAAGTAAACAAAAAGCAAAAAAAGAAAAAAAAGTAATTATTTTGAATAAGTTTAACTGGTGATTTTTTCCACAGTCACTGTTTTTTTTATAGGAGTGTCTATGCGCTGTCCTCATTGTGAATCTCTTGAAGATAAAGTTTTGGAATCTCGTACGATGTTTAACGGAGATGTAATCAGAAGACGAAGGGAATGTCTTTCATGTGGTTATAGATTTACAAGTTATGAAAGAATCGAAGAAAAACAGTTTATGGTCATAAAAAAAGATTTAAGACGAGAACCGTTTGATATTACAAAACTGGAAAGAGGAATTGAACGTGCTTTGGAAAAACGCCCAGTTCCCACTTCTGTGATTGAACAGCTTTCTGACGAAATAGAAGGAATTGCCATCAAAAAAGCAAAAGAATCAAGAGAAATTTCTACAACTGAATTAGGTGAAATTGTTCTGGAAAAATTGTATGCAATTGACAAAGTAGCATATATTCGTTTTGTTTCAGTTTACAGACACTTTGAAAATCTTGATGAATTCATAAAAGAAGCAAAAAAAATCAACCGAAAAGAAAAAACAAGCGATTAAAAGTATTCTCAATCAAGTTATAAAACATCATACTCTCAGATAATTCTTGCAAATTCTTTTACAATTTGTGGAATTAGAGTTTCAACTTTACCATTACAACTCATTCCGCTTGCATTCTTATGTCCGCCACCGCCAAACTTCGCAGCAACCACAGATACATCTATTTTATCTTGAGAACGAAATCCTCCTGTACATGTCAAAGGTGTATCCTGACGTAAAAAAACTACAGCCTCAACATCTTTTGCCGAAAGCATAAGCTGATAAAGAGCATCAGAATCTCTGCCTTCAACACCATATTTCTTGGTTTCTTCCATAGTTTCATAAGTAATTACAAGTCGACCTTCCAAATACCGCTCAGCTTTTTGCAGCAACACACCTAAAAGCTTTCTTGTTGAATACGGTTTTCCGTTGTTAATCTTATTATAAGTGATTTTTGGATTAGCTCCATAAGAAACGAGTCGACTCACAGCTTCAAAAACATGAGCAGAATCATCTGATAAAAATCTAAAAAATCCAGTATCAGTACAAATTCCAAAAAATAAAATTTCTGCAATATTTTTTGGAACATCACCAATAATCATTTCATAAAAAATTTGGATTAAATAAGAACAGGCAGGAGCCAGTGGATTTATATAACTTTTTACACCTTCAATAGGAGTGCTTGTTTTATGATGGTCGATAATAAACAAATCAAGTCCTTTTAATTCTCCATCAATTTCTCCCAATCTAAATAATTCACCGCAGTCAACAACAATCAATCCTGTTTTTGCCCTTTCTTGAGAATCCTGAAAAACCATTGTATCAGAAAATCTGTCCTTCCATTTGATGATTTCATTTCTTTTAAAAGGACCTGCCGACAACAGCTGATATGGTTTTGAAAAATAATCCAGCATTGAAGCAACAGCTAAACATGAAGCTATACAATCACCATCAGGTTCTTTGTGTCCTGCAACAAAGAAAAAATCATGACTTTCAATAAAAGCTTTTAATTCTGAGGCGTCTTGAGATGTAATCTGTTTCATTTATTAAAATTCCAATTCTTCTAAAGTTTCTTTATCTTCGCCTTCCATTGTTTTTCTGTAATCAGCAACTCCCCAAATGGAATCTGATTTATTCATTGGAACAGACAGAATGACACGTTTAAACTCACCCTCATCTTTTATAACAGTCATAAAAGAATTATATCCTGAACGAACTTTTCTAAATTTTAATTTTCTTGGTGAATCAGTAGAACCTTTTGCCCAGTCTTTTGGAATAACTACTGAACCCACCCCAACTTGATTTTTTTGATAAATTATTGAATAAGCGTTTTTTCCTTCAAGAATTTTCAAAATTGGAACATTGACATAGGAAATATCACTCCATTTTCCTTCAGTTTTTTCAAATGAAGTTCCTGAATCCTTAGTATTTTCTGCAGCAAAAAGTAAACCTGAAAAAACTGTAAATAAAGCTAAAACTAATAAAATTTTTTTCATAATACATCCTTCTTATTCGATTTATCCCACCACAATAATTATAAACCCATTATTTCAAATTATCAATAATAAGTTTTAAAGCTTTTACTGCTTTTCCACGGTGAGAAATAGCATTTTTTTCATCAGCTGAAATTTGAGCCACAGTTTTCTGATATTCCGGAAGATAAACTATAGGATCATAGCCAAAACCGCCATTTCCAGCCTGTTCATTTATATCTTTTATCAAAGTTCCTTCAAAAGTTTCTTGAGCCACAAAAAGTCTATCAGCACCGCAATATAAAACCATTGCACAAGTATAATGACAACTACGCTCGCCATAAAGATAAGAAGCTGAAGGTAGATTTTTACTTTTCAAAGTATCATTTAATTGATTAATTAAAAAAACATTCTGTTCTTTCTGAGAAATTTTTATTCCGTCAGGTTTTCCTTTTATAAAGTCAGGTCCAGCATATCTTGATGAATAAATTCCAGGCGCTCCACCTAAAGCATCCACACAGATTCCTGAATCATCTGCTATTACAGGACTTTTTACAATTTCATAAAGTGCTCTTGCCTTGATTAAACTGTTTTCATAAAAAGTAGTACCAGTTTCATCAGGATTAAAAATTATTCCCTCATCAGCTGGCGTTAAAACTGTATGTTCTGGAAGAAGTTCGCACATTTCTTTTTTTTTGTGCTGATTGTTTGTTGCTAAATAAATTTTCATAGATTTAATATAATGAAAAATTAAACTATTGGCAATTAATTTTTTATCTTAGTTTCTCATAGATTATACCTGTTTTTTTTTAGTTTGTTTGTCATTTATAAATCAAACATAATTTATAAATATCTTCAAGAATCAACAAATGAAACAAGATTTTCAAATTGTTGATTCTAAAATCTACAAAATAAAATAATCACCTAATCTTCGCTACTATCATTTGTGAGTTCTTTCGATTCTAATCTTGCACATTTTATATAGTAAGAAACTTGTCTTACTGAAATGTTCAATAAATCACCAATAGTTTTGTTTGTTGGCCGCAAATATATAAAACCATCTGAAAATTTTCTATTTAAATTCTGCCAATGATTATAATGTATTCCATCAAGTTTTATCAGTCTATCTTTAATTATCTTTGATTCCACCCTGTCTTTACTTTCAGTTAGTTCTGTAATTCTTTTTTCACACTTTTTATGATGAAAATAATTGTAATTTCTTCTTTCCAATGCTTTTTGCACTTTTAAAGATTTTGAAATTACACTCATTTTGCAATATTGAATCGTATCATACATTATTTTTTCATCAAGATGATACAATTCACAAACTTTCTTTATCTGCACTTCAGTAAGATAAAAACAAGATTTTAAAGCAAGTACAATTATTTTTTTATCAGAACTTTTTGAAAAAAACTTAGAAAAAAAATCTTTTAATTGGTCAAAATCATAAGGTTTAATTTCGTTGGAATTTTTTTTTGAGGAATAAAGCATCTTGCTTTTAAATGTATTTTGAATACTGTAGTTTTTTTCTGTTGCGGAATATGATATTACATTTTCTTCAAAGATTAATGTTTCTTTTATTGAATTTCTTACCATATATCTTCTAGTAGAACTGATAAGTCCCATAATATAATAAAAAAAGAACTTAAAAAAATTGGCTTTTTGAGGATTATAGTTATCAAATAGTTTTTCACCTTTTTCCAAAAAAGACACAAGTAACTCAGCTCTGAAATCTTCATCAAAACGATGTAATCCAAACATAGGATAATTATCTTGAATAAACTTACCCAACATTCCTAAGGCCTCTTTTTTTGCGATTACACCATTTCTTACGTCATCGAATAATTGATTAAAATCCTCTTTTTTCATTAACGTTCTCCTTACACTTTCATTCAAGTGTTCTTCAGTAAAAAAAACAATCATTTTTACTTATTCATTAGTTTTTTTAAGAGAATAATTCTCCCTTATTTATTTGACGTATTATTTTTATAAACTGCTAAGAATTTTTTTTTGATTTTATAACATAAAATTATTTTTTTATATTTTTTAAAAAAAATGAACTTCCAGCTACGTATTGTATCACGTAAAAAC
>SAMEA104315430__coassemble_240_pt1 | contig 28036 bp, 23 predicted proteins | sample SAMEA104315430__metabat2_low_PE_026 | metagenome-assembled genome bin SAMEA104315430 (sample SAMEA104315430) | gut metagenome | biome: Monkey gut; feature: monkey-associated habitat; material: faeces | place: China | collected 2013 | reverse complement strand
ATTCTTTTTTGGGCGGGTAACAAGGAAGCCGTCACGCTCTCTAAAGCGCATAAAGAGCTCGCCGTATTCGAGTCCTTCGGTTGTTTCATCAAAACGTTTGATTTCGATTCCCTTGCGGTTTCCGTGAATGATTCTCTTTGGATTCATAAATATAGCAATCACGCTGTCAGCTTCAATGTCAGCAAGCTGCGGCATCAGGCGGCTTTCAACAACGTCATATCCATCAATGCGACCTGGCATTCCGTCACCTGGCTTTCTCCAGATTGGGTTGTGGTTATCGTCCTGAATGTTGGCGATGTGATTGAGGAAAGTTTCGTGCAGGAACCATTTGCAGTATTTTCTTTCTTCTGGCTCAACCATCAATTCAGCCTTGCGGAAATCGAGGTATGTAAGATGAGTTTCATCTGTTCCCTGAATGCGGCACACTTCGGCATTTGCCATATTCATTGCACCTGTGAATGGGTCATCGTCAGCGATAAGACACTGACGGTCAAACTCCTGGCCGTAGGCTTCAGTGAAGTCTTCGAGGAACATCTTACCCAAGTCTACAAAAACATCTTCTCCAAACTCGTCAAAGAATGGAACATATCCAGCTAAGGTGTAAGCCTTGAGCTCTGTACGGGTTGGCATGTTTGATTTTGTAGCGTCGATTTTCTGGCCGTATGAAGTCAGCCACTTCAATTCAATTCCGCCGCGGTCACGTTCTGGAATGAAAATAGAAGGTCCATTCATAGGGCGATGAGTTACGAGGTTCATCATCTGCGACTGTTTTGCAGCTTCCTGCATGATTGTTTCTTCGTAGATTGGGTTAATCAGATACTGGTCGTTGTTGGCAAGGTTGCCAATTGGTTCACCAAGTACGGCTTTAGATGGAACAAAGCCTTTTCCTGTTTCCCAAGAAAAGTCTTTTGGATTGTTCCATTTTTCAGCTCTGATATTTGGAGTGAATTTCAATTCACCCAAAGTCTGCTGGTCCTTGTTCCAGGCAGCACAAAGAGCTTTACCAAGATTGTAGTGAACATCACGCAAAGAAAGCTGCTGCATTTTTGTGTCAGCCTGTTTCATTGTTTCGCGGAAGTTCTTAATTGCATCCTTACAACCAAGAATCTCTGATGTAGTTGCATCCTCGGTATCTCCGAGAATCTTCAACATCTGTTCTGTGATTTCCTGCTGTTCCAGAAAATACTTGTTGATTTGTTCAACAGTCGCAGCTTCACTTGGAAGATTAGCTTTCATATTGTCCAATCTTTTGTGAAGAGCTAAAATAACTTCATTCATCATCAGCCCCCTTAAGCTTGTTGGTGAAATAGAGGAAGCCCTGTTTCCGCAGGTCTTCCTCGTTTTTTTTGTTATGACTTACGAGCCGACTTTACCAAGTCCTGCACGCAGTTTATCCCAGTACGAAAGTTCTTCAGGCTCCTGAATTACTTCCGTTATCTCAAGTTTTTTTGTGCCGCTTCTGGCAAACGGATTTGCCGGAATACAGCAGATAGAAAATTCCAAAAGCTCCTGTTTTCGGAAAATCAGATCGCATTCGCGGTCTTTTGCTTCTAAGAATTCAACTTCTTCTGCAAGGAATCCGACAGAACCACAACGCAAGGCTCCAGCCTTAACTCTCTGTCCGATGCTCCAGCCAAACTCGTCAAACTCCTTGTCATTAAAAACGATGTCGCCTTCAAGGATGCTTTCAGCTTTTACATTTTCAGCATAGCCTATAGCTGGAATGGTGTAGTCATGGCTCCAGAGCACAACAGGATTTGCAAGATAGTTCTTCAAGTTCCATCCAGCCGGGTCAACTTTCTCAAAGTCGCGGTCTACGTCAAAAGTACTCATTACCCAATGGAATGAATCTTTCTGAACATCAATGCTCTTAAAGATTTCCACCTGTGGCGAAACTTTTCCGCTGTGAGTATTATCTTTCAGAAACTTAAGAAACTTGTCACGGCATCCAAGCCCTGTGTTTTCAACACCGTCAATCTTAATTATCATTCTCACCTCCGGCTGATTGATTAAAATATCTTTTACAAAGCAACTCTAAATCACCTGGCTTATAGAAGCCTATTTTTCTCTTGAGACGTTTTGTATAACGACTGACTGTTCCTGGCTTAAAGCCTGTACGATAACAAATTTCTTTCGCACAGTAGCCTTTAGAAAGGTACAAGGCTATTTCCATTTCAGTAGCTGTAATTTCTGAAATAAACTCTCTGTCCAGAAGATAATCATCTTCATCAAAACTTCTTGTAACTGAAGCTGGAAAAAGTTTTTTACCCGATTGAATCTGAAGAACAGACTTTTTGAAATATTCTTTATTCTCAATATTGGGAATAAATCCTTCAACACCAAGCTGATGAATTCTCATTGCAAAGTAATGAGAAACATCATCTAAATCAACAAAGTACGTAAGAACCTTATCATTCAGGTAATGGATTCTGACCAGCTCATATGAAATAACAAAGCCTAAAAAGTATTTGTCAAAAATGATTGCAATATCATTTTTATACTTAATTGCATTATGAATCTCATAAATGCTTTTACAGATAATAACGTTTTTATCTCCAATTACAGAAGATACCGTTTCTTTTACAATGTTTTGAATTTCTACGTCGCAGCATGCGACTACAATTTTGTTTATCATAAATTATCACCTTTTGAATTATCTCCAGAACTAACGGGCACCAGTGAAGAAGCTCTAAACCAGATATCACCCCAGGGTTTTGTGTCCTGACCTCGGCTTCGTAAAACATCATTTATTGTTTTTAGACCAGCGTTGATTTCGGCAATATCTCTATTGCTCTGAGCATCTTCGCTATCCTGAAGCTCTGGTATTGTTTCAAGATTAAAAGTACCAGTCTCTGTTAAACCAAACCGCTTAAAGAACTGTACTTCCAGTACCTCTTCAAAATTCTTAAGAAGAGGAATAAGTGTATAATTCCAAAAAGCACGATGTTGAGAATCGGTGTCTGTACCGCTTAAGGAACTTTTCGAATCCTCTATATTAGCAACTCTTGGCGGAATGCCATACTTTGCGAGAAGCGTATATAAGTTCCACTTTTTCATATCGTAAAGCTTCAGAACATCAGGGCTAAACGTCAACGGCTGATATTCCGTTCCTTTACCGAGAACGGCTACACGGTTTTTCATTCCATGTGCATATTTCTTATCCCAAGTTCTTGCAAGCAGCTCTGCTTCGGCTTCCGTCAGTACCTGGTCAGTCTTGAGCAGACCTTTAGGCACGCCTCCTTCTTTGAGTAAGCCGGTATTTTGTTTTGCAGCAAGTAAATCCTGTTCAACCTCAAGTCCAAGGCTCACCAGAGGACTAACTCCACGGAAAACATTCCAGGGGTTCCAGTCCTTAAAGTGAATAATTTCATCTGGAAGAATAACTACGGGCCTTCCGCATCCTTCTTCCGTGTACACCCATTTAGTGACTTTGTCGTTGTCCACGACATGCTGCATATTTCTAGGATTTAAAATATAGATTTCTGTAGGAAGGCCGCAGCTGTAATTCTCTCCAAACCACCAGAATGCTTCACCGTCCAGACTCCACCAGGCACATGTCTGTTTCCATAAGTCAAAGCGGCTAAGATTCTTATTCGGATATCGGAAGAGCTTTGCAAGCTGTGTATCTTTTTGAACTTTGCCATTTTTTGAAATTTCAAACTCAGCACGAGCAACATTCCGTGTAAGAATATCAATGCACACAGAAACCCACGCATGCTGGAGATATGGATCTGTGCAGGTTTTCTTTTCCAGAACAGAAAAGTCCTCTGCAACAGATTCACTGTTTATCTCGGAAAAACTTCTAAGCTGCTTTTTTGGTTTTCGTCTGTTAAATAATCCCATTTACTTTATCGGTAATCTGCTATGCCATTACAACACCAGAGGTTACAGCGCTGAATATCGCATACCTCATAGCGTCCATATAATGGTCATTTACTTTTACAATCTGATTATTCTCATCACGAGAGTAATCCCAAATCTCACCAAGAACGCCGGTACAGTCTTTGCATACAAAAAACTTTCCACGTTCAATCAATGCAATAATGTAATCAATTCCTGCATCCACAGAGTTATTAGCCTTAACACCTCCAGGTACTTCCTGAATTCTCTCGCCACCTGCCGGGTCGCAGTAGGTAACAAAGCATTCGTCATACCAGCCACGAGCCTGCTGGTTTTCAACACTGGTCTTAGTCGTTATGTTGAATCCGCCATAGTCACCAATGACGTAAACACAGTCACCAACCCAGCCAATTTTTACAGCCGCAATATGCAGGCCAAAGTCTTGTCCGCCGGTGTATTTATCAAACTTCTTTGGAAGCTTTTCACGAGGAAGAATCATAGACTCTTCAAACTTCTCGTAAACACTTCCTTCCGGCTTCACCCAAAGACCATCACGAAATCGTGCCCGTTGCTTTTCCGGCATGTTATCCAGAATGTCAGAAATGTAGTCTTCGTCTAAGTTCTCCGCGTTGTCCATCGGATTCAAAACAGCAGATGCATAAAGTTCCGGCTTGTTTAACTTTTCATCTGTCCGAGGTTCAATCTTTCGAATGAAAACCTTATAAGCCCAGTGCATTGGCGAACACGGATTGCAGTCATAAAAAAACTTATTCTTGCAGCCTTCAACTTTCATTGCCAAACGGCTGTAAGCTGTAGTAATTGCAGAATAAGAAATCTGGCTTACCTCGTTAAAATAGATAGTTACATATTCATGTCCGAGGATGCGGTCAACCTGTTCTTTGTCACCTAAGCCACCAATCCAAATCTCGCTGCCGTTCCACAAGGTAATCAAACCATCGTGTACGTTAGCCTTATATTTGTGCGCTCCAATAGTTTTGTTTAACCAGGGAAGTAAAGTTTCATGCAGTACAGAGCTTCTGGCATCTTTCGCTCTAAAGCGGCAAATCAAATGTCTACTTCCAGGATAGCGGCAGGCACGAAAGATAATTGCCATAACAATTACCGTAGTCTTACCAGACCTCGAACCACCAAAAAGCAGAATATGTTTTGCACTAGAGGCAAGCAGTGCCAGTGCTTTTTTCTGTACAGCTGTCGGCTTAAAGAGTTCCCTCATTACAAATCCTTAAAGCTGTCTACAAAATTAATTGCCAGTTCCCCCTGAACCGGCTTGTTATTTTCTTTGTCTGCACCAGTAATAAATGAATCAAGCTTTGCAGACCTTTCAAGTAAATCCATTGCGCCTTCTGCATCCAGCTTTTCCGGGTCCAGCGTCTTAAGGCGTTTTTCTACAAGCTCGTCAAAGCCGTTAAGCATTTCCATCTGGCGCTTTTTTCGTTCAACACGTTCTGCAATTAGTTCACGTTCTGTTTCCTTTGCCACATACTCATCGTATAAGGCAGCTCTTTCATTCCAGTTGAACAGTCTTGCATAACGTGCCCACGAGCCATACTTTTTCGGATCTATTTCATGAAGCTCAAGGCAGGCCTTAATGCTGCGCTTGTAGCCCATATTCCTGAACATGCAGAAAGCCTTAAATGCTTTCGGACTCTCGGCTTCTAAACGAGTCTCCCAGCATTTAGGTTCTGCCTGTTCACCAAGATTGCCAGTTGGTATGTCAGCAACTTGTCCTCCCAAAATAAACTTTTCCTCCTCGCCAAAAGGGCTTATTGGTAAAGCTAAAAATTGCTTTCGCAATTTTTTTAACGCTTTGCTATTTATCACCGGCCGCCAGCGGCCTTACTCATTTCTGAATCAGAAGTTTTTCCTGTTCATACCGAACAAGATTTTCTCTTTCAGATTTCTGCAACCTAACAGGCCGCCCATGGTTCATAGTCAAAGAAACGGTGAACTCTCCAAACTCTCTGTTTCGCAGACAGTCAGAAAAAAGTTCCTGAATCTTATCCAGCACATCAACATCATTTTTCAAAATCATCTTCCACCTCGTCATCCATCGAATGTACAGGCTGGACCACATTGTTGCCAATCCAGTCAAACAAATCCTTCTGGCGGAAAACAATCCGCTTGCCAATCTTTGCATAAGGCACAAAGCCGCCTTTCACAAGCGTATACAAAAAGTATTTGCTTATAGTCAGATAGGCTGCAGCTTCTGCAATACTCATAATCTCAGGAAAGTTAGTCTTCCTGTTCAACAGTAAGTCTTCATCCTTCATACTTTTTCCTTCGGGCAGTAAGAAGAAACTGGGCTTTCTTCATCTGCTCTCATAACTTAATCTTGAAAAAATAATAAAGCCTTTTGAATGACAGCAACTGAACAAAATGTTTGTGGGGGCATACAAAAAGTTTGCAACTTCATACAAAAAGTTTTCACTTTTGCAAACTTTTCAAGGTTAAATAAAAAAGCCCCTGCATTGAAGTGCAAGGGCTTAATGGATTAAGCAACATTCTGTAAAATATTATCACGACACAATTCAAATATTTCACGAATAGAATTAAAGTGCTCATCCGTCATATGATCTGCATAGTGCTTAGTCATAGCAGGAGTTGTATGTCCAAGAATTGCCTGAACGTTTCTCATATCTGTCATGTTAGCAAGGTAGGTCGCACAGAAGTGTCTGAGCGAATAGAAATCTATATTGCGTTCTTTTCGTTCTTCTTCCGAAACTCCAATCTTGTGCAGAGCGTCAAAGAATCCGTCATCATAATACTGAGGCAGGAACGGATTATAATCATTTGCTTTAGACCAGAACACAAAACTTTCCTCATTCGCATTCGGGCAGCGTTGCGCCTGTGCAAGGAGTCTTATAATAATATTATGAGCAACCGGAACTTTTCGAATCAAGTTAGTTTTCGTACTCTTCAAAAATCCTGTACGGTGCCAGCTGTGTCGGATAGTAATCAGGTCATTATCAAAATCAATATCGCGAACCTGTAAGCCCGAAATCTCTCCAGGTCTCAAGCCGCTGAACGCAGACAAATTAAATGCCAGGTACATAACTTCGTTATCCCAATCAAGCTCGTACAGCTGCTTAATTTCTTTCTCGCTTGGAATACCGCGTGGAGTAGCGTCACTCTTCGAAAAGGCCTCAACATTTGCCATAGGGTTACTGTGTATAATTCCTTTATTCTTAAGCCATTTTAATCCAGTCGCGCCGCAAGTGCGGGCATGGTTTATAGTCGCACCTTTCAAATGACGGAAATTAGCAAGCTCCTGCAAAAAGTCTTCAAGGTATTGTTCTGTAAGCTCTCCAACAGTAAAGTCTTCGCCAAAGAAAGGCAGCCAGTAACGGTTTACCATACCGCGCATTTCCTTACAGTGGTAATCGCCGATAGACTTCTTATGCGCCCGTTTATTCTGAATGTATTCAGACTTTTCCGGAGTCCAGAAGTTTCGAAGGAATTCACAAAGCTTAATCGTGCAGTCAGGATTCAAAGGCTCATAAACTTTCTGAGCAACATCTTCCGGCAAAAGCCCGGAATCTGCAAGGGCGTTTTTCTTGTGAACCACAACAACCTTTTTCTTAGGAGCTGGTTCTTCAACAGGATCCGCTTTTACAGGTTCAGCTTCTACTACCGGAGTAGGAGCAACACTCTGAACAGGAGTTGGAGCTCCTTCAAATCTAAACTTAGAGCAAAGCTTTTCATAAAGAGTTTGAGCTTCGTCAAAAGTCAGACGATTCAAGAGGTTTTCAAAATCAAAGGCAGAATCATAATCAGGTTTTCGTTTTTGTTTGGCAGGAGCACCGTTCGTATACCAGGTCATCGCAAGCTGCAGGGCTTCATCATAGTTTTTGGTATGAGTGCTCTTGTAATTAGTTCTGGTTCCTGTTTCCTTATTCGTAAAAGAAACGACGTAATAACCATTAGCGTTGAGTCTAAGATAATAAGGTCTCATAAAAACTCCTGTCCAAGACACCATAAACTGCAAGCACAATACAATGCATTCTTTTTGCATTAAAAATGCACCGTTTTTGCACTATAGGCCATCAAGGTGTCCAAAAACCGGTTTTCATTCGTCCTTAATTCTGCAAAGAAGGTAGGAATAAATCCATAGTTTTAATTTGCTATATGTCGCAAATCCTTATAACATAAGGATTTAGGCAAAAAAAAGGCTTCTAACAAGAGTTAGAAGCCAAGTGCCACAGGTTGGAATCGAACCAACGACATACGGATTTTCAGTCCGGCGCTCTACCAACTGAGCTACTGCGGCGTTGATGTATAATAATATATATCAAACTAAAAAAAATGTCAATAATAAAAAGTGATAAATTTTAAAAAAAAATAAAAAAATGCAAAATTCTAAAATGTTATCTTGGAATATAAACAAAAGTGTGTTAAAATGACACAAAATTATACACATTGAATAAGGAAAATCTTTGTATGAAGCTGAATAAAAATAAAATCTGTTTTACTGGTGGTGGAACTGGAGGTCATATATATCCAGGACTTGCTGTAGTAGATGAAATTCGTTTTATGTTTCAGAAAAATAACCAAAATTTTTGTGCGGTGTGGTTTGGCTGTTCAAAAGGAATGGATTGCAATATCGTATCAAAAGCAAAAGATATGAATAATCGACCTTGTATTGACAGATTTTATGGAATTCCTTCAGGAAAACTCCGTCGTTATTTTTCTTTTAAAAATATTTCTGATATTTTCAAAATTATTGGTGGATTTTTTGTTTCTTTATGGATTCTTGCAAAAGAAAAACCTGCTGTTTTATTTTCAAAAGGTGGATTTGTAAGCGTTCCTCCTTGTCTTGCTGCCAGAATCCTAAAAATTCCAGTATATACGCATGAATGTGATTTTACTTTAGGTCTTGCAAATAAAATCAATTTGAAATCTGCGTCAAAAATGTTTGTATCTTATGAAGAAACTAAAAATCTTCTGTCACAAAATGATAAACAAAAAGTGATTGTAAGCGGAAATCCTGTTCGACCTGTTTTTTATAAGGCAAATGCTCAGAATGGACTTGATTTTTTAGGAATTCAGAAAAAAAGTAAGCCTGTTCTTCTTGTCGTTGGGGGAAGTTCTGGTGCCCGCCAAATCAATCAGCTTGTTTATGATAATATTGATTTTTTGTGTGAAAACTTTATTGTTGTTCATCAAACGGGTCTTGTGAATACATCTCAAGAAAAATCACTGGAATTGAGTAAAAAATATTCTGATTATCATCCTTTTGATTTTATTTATGAACAAATGCCTGATGTTGTTGCTGCAAGTGATGTTGTTATGGGCAGAGCAGGTGCAAATTCTATTTGGGAAGCCGCAGTTCTTTTAAAACCTATGCTTTTGATTCCTCTTTGCGGTAATGGAACAAGAGGCGATCAGGTTGACAATGCCAAATTTTTTGAACAAAAAAAAGCTGCTAAAGTTCTTGTCGGGCAAGAAGCTGATAATGAACATCTTGTAAGTAATCTAAAAGAACTTCTTGATGAAAAAAATCGTCTTGATTTACAAAATAATCTAAAAAAAATGATTGGAAATGAAAAACCTGCAAAAAAAATTGCAGAATATATATTTGAAAATTTATAAGAATAGGGAAGTGTATGAGTTTTATTGTTATTGATTGGATTTTTTCGGGCTTAATTTTGATTCTTGCCTTTTCGGGATTGATTAAAGGTTTTGTTAACAGCATTTTAGGAAAACTTGCATTGATTCTTGGAATTCTTTTTGCATGTCTTTTTTATGACAAAGTTTCTGTAAAAGTTTTTCACGGAATTAATAATGTAACAATGCAAAATGTTCTCGCTTTTTTGCTTGTTTTTGTAGTAGTTTTTCTCGTTATAAAAATTTTTCAAGAACTCATCTCAAAAGTTTTTACTTGGCAGCCATTAAAAAGTCTTGACAGAATTTTAGGATTTGTTTTCGGAATAATTGAAGGGCTTGCTGTTGTATGGCTCATTTTGTTTTTGCTGCAAGTTCAGCCGTTTTTTTCAGCAGAACCTCTTACAGATGGAAGTTTTTTCAAAAATATAATCAGTTCGTTTTTGAGAACTGGAAATACTGGAATTTCTGTTAAGGAAGTGCTTTCGAATGTATGAAAATTTAGTTCATCAGAATGTGGCAAAAAATCTTTCTAGTGATTTAAAAAAAGGAATTTTTCCAGGAGCGGTATTGTTTTCAGGACCTCAATCTTGTGGCAAATTAACAGCTGCGTTGGAAACTGCAAGAATTCTTTCTTGTCATCAGCAAAATGCTGGAAAATGGACTTGCGAATGTTACAATTGTCGTCAACACAAAGCATTGACCTTTTCAAATCTTATGATTTTAGGTCCTAGAGATTGTGCTTTGGAAATTTCAGCTGCCAAAAAGACATTTTTAGATGCCGTTCAAAACAAGTCATCATTTTTAACTGCTACTCATTATCTGTTTGTCAGAAGCATAAGAAAATTGACTTTGAGATTCAACGGAATTTTGTGGCAAGGTGATAAAAACATAAACAAGATTGGTAATATAATAGAAGAAATTAATGAAAATTTAGAGCAGGTTGATGTTGAACATCCAATTCCACCTTATGAAAATCTTGAAAACATATGTACAAAACTTGAAAAACTTTGTTTAAAACTTGAAAATGAGTTTCTTTACGATTCCATTCCAATTAATCAAATCAGAAATCTTGAAGAGTGGGCTTATAAAAAATCAGAAGATGGCAAAAAAACTGTCATTTTGGAAAATTCTGAACGAATGTCTCAAAATGTTCGCAATGCTCTTTTGAAAATTCTTGAAGAACCGCCAGAAGATTGTATTTTTATTCTTTTAACTTCGAACAGAAATGCAATAATGCAGACTATTTTGTCGCGTGTTCGAACTTATTCTTTTGTTGAAAGAACAATAGAGCAGCAAATGGACGTAATTTCCCGGGTATTCCATAGCAATGCAGAAAATATAACCATAAATGATTATTTACAGACTTTTCTGCCAGTTCATCCTGATGTAATTTATCAGGAAGCCAAATCTTTTTATGAAGCAATTTGCAATCGTAAGATTCCTGATATTTCACAAATTATTCAAAAATGTGGAAATTTTTCTCCTCGAATTGAATTGAGGCTGTTTTTAAAATATCTGACTGGCTTTCAAAAGAAAATGATTTATTCGCAGGCTGGTTGTGAAACTGCTGCAAAATGTCAGAAACTTTATGTGAACTGCTGGGAGAATATTACTTTATATAATCAAAATATTTCTGCAGCTCTTGGAATCTTATTAAAGGAAATGTCTAGTTTGAATGTACAAAATGACATGATTTTGACAAAATCGATATAAAGCTTATGAAAAAATCAAATTGAGTTTTTAATTTTAAAATTTGTCAAAAAAAGGGATGGCAATCTGCAAAACTTAAAAAAGGGTCTGTCCCTGATTTGTATGCACAACGAGGTCTGAACCCATTTGCTCAACGAGGTCTGTCCCCATTTGAGCAGCAAGGTCTGACCCCATTTGAGCAGCGAGGTCTGTCCCTGTTTGCATAGCAAGGTCTGACCCCATTTGCTCAACGAGGTCTGTCCCCGTTTGAGCAGCGAGGTCTGTCCCCATTTTACATCAAAAAAAATCAGGTGGTTTATGCGAAATTATGTAAAAAGAATTAATCAGAAAAAGGAAAAACTTTCTAAGGATCAGCTTTTACTGCTGATGGACGATGTAATCGAAGAAAATGACGTTTTAAATTCGATTATAAATTCGCTTTCTACTGGCATTTTGATTGTTGATCAAGATTTTAATCTTTTGAGGCATAATACTGCTTCTGAAAGTCGTCTTCCTTACAAAATTTATCCTGAGGAAATTGAAAATGCACATGAACCTTTGTGGAGTTTTATTGATGATGAAGAAATTTGCAACTTTTTTAAAAATTGCAGGGATAAATCAATCACAAACAGTCAGGAAGAATTTTCTATCAAAACATCTGGCGGAACTATTCGATTCATTTCCATTTCCATTTCGCCTCTTGTTCATAAAACAAATATTTCAGGCTTGATTATTTTGTTACGTGATATTACTGATAAAAAAAATCAGGATGTTTTACTTCATCGAATGGAAAACCTTGCAAATCTTACAAACCTGGCTGCTGGTATGGCACATGAAATAAAAAATCCGCTTGGAGCCATAAGTATTCACATTCAACTGTTGCAGAAAGCCATAAACAAAGCCCGTGATAATGAAAATATTTTGCCACCAGCAAAATTTGTCGAAAATCACATTGATATTGTAAATGAAGAAATAGACCATTTAAATAAACTTGTTATGGATTTCCTGATGGCTGTTCGTCCCGTAAAAGCGATGCTTGAACTTAAGAATCCAGACAAGATAATTCAAACAATCGTAAATTTTTGTAAACCAGAATTCAATAAAAATAGAATTCGATTGGAGTTTATTCCATGCAAAAAAAATATAAAAATAATGCTTGATGAAAAACTATTTCGTGATGTAATTATGAATTTGGCACAAAATTCACTTGCTGCCATAAAAGCAATTTCTGTTGTTGAAAAAAATGAAAATTTTGATAAGAATTCTAATGCAAATGTGAATAATCTTCCAGAAATCATACGTGAAAGTGATTTTAATTATTTTTTCAAAATTGAAAATCATATTAAAGAAAATAAATTTATCATTGAAGTTTCTGATAATGGATGTGGAATGTCTGCAGAAACTGTTTCTAAAATTTTTGAACCTTATTTTACAACAAAAGCAAATGGAACAGGACTTGGCATGACGATGGTTTACAAAATAATCAAAGAATTTTCAGGGGAAATTTTTGTTGAATCAAAAGAAAATAATGGTACAAAATTTACTGTTATTTTTCCTATTCCTCAAAAAGATGCAAAACTGCTTTCAAAGAATTAGAAAAATAAAAAAACTAATAAACAAAAATTGATAAAATACGTTAGTGAGGTAATATGACAATTCTTACTATTGATGATGAAGAAAATATTAGAAATGGACTTGCTGATAATTTTGAGCTGGAAGGTTATGATGTAAAACAAGCTGCAAGCGGAGAAGAAGGATTAAAAATTATTTCTGAAGGAAACATTGATTTGGTCATCACCGATTTGAGAATGAACGGAATTGGTGGCGAAGAGGTTGTGCAACAAGTCACCACAAAATATCCTGGAATTCCTGTAATTGTGTTGACAGGTCACGGTAGTATTGATGATGCAACTCAGGCGATGAAATCTGGAGCTTTTGATTTTCTGACTAAACCTCTTGATTTAGATCACTTGAATATAATCGTAAAAAATGCTTTGAGAGGAAAAGAACTTGCAGAGCAAAATAAAATTTTAAAAGAAAAACTTTTGCAGAATAATTCCAATGATTTGATGATTGGAAAAAGTGCAGAACTCGCAAAAGTTCGTATGATGATAGAGAAGGCTGCACCAACAAAAGCCAATGTTCTGATTACTGGCGAAAGTGGAGTTGGTAAAGAACTTGTTGCTAATGCCATTCACAACCAATCTTCCAGAGCTGAAAAACCTTTTGTGATTGTTCATTGTGCGGCACTTAGTGAAAGCCTTTTGGAAAGTGAACTTTTTGGTTTTGAAAAAGGTGCTTTTACTGGAGCTGAAAATCTGCATAAAGGTCGATTTGAACTTGCTGATGGAGGAACAATTTTTCTAGATGAGATAGGTGAAATTAATCTAGCAACTCAGGTAAAACTTTTGCGTGTGCTTCAGGAAAAAAAATTTGAAAGGGTGGGCGGTGAAAAAACAATAAGTGTTGATGTTCGTGTTGTTGCAGCAACAAACAGAAATCTGGAAAATGAAGTAAAAGCTGGTCATTTTCGTGAGGATTTATTTTACAGACTTAATGTTGTTCGCATTCAAATTCCATCTTTGCGTGAAAGAAAGGATGACATTCCATTGTTGATGCATAATTTTTTGCGAGAGTATAATATTGAAAATGAAAAAAATATTTTACGTTTTGATAATAAAGCAAAAGCTGCAATGATAAAATACAGTTGGCCTGGAAATATAAGGGAATTGAAAAATTGCGTAGAAAGTGCAGTTGTCATGTGTAATGGTGAGGAAATCAGATTTGAAGATTTGCCTGATTCTGTTCGAGCTGCTGGTGAAGAAAAAATGATTTCCATTCCAATTGGCATTTCTATGGAAGAAGCTGAAAAAATAATCATTCAGGAAAATCTTGCCTGGAACAACAACAATAAATCAAAAACTGCTGACATTCTTGGAATTGGCAGAAAAACTCTACACAGAAAAATTGAAGAGTGGGAAAACGTTCAATAATTAATACTGTCTAGAAATTTATACACTGTAATATTATGGATACAGTGTGTTATATTATACACATTGTATAAAATTGTATACACATACCGTTTTTTTTTGTATACAAAATTATACAGTGTGTATTTTTTTTACAAAATAAAGTCTAATTTAATAGACAGTAATAAATATTGTATACTATACAATAATAAAAAATGTATAAAAATTGCATAAATATGCAAAAAAATGAATAAAAAACATATTGAATTAACTGCATTTTAAGAAAATGTTAGCGGGAATTTTAGAGATTGAATTTTTTCTAAAAATAAAAAAACGCCGTTTTACCATGACATGATAAAACGGCAAAATGGAGGTTGTGTATAAAAAAAATGATATATTAGATTTCTGTTCCAGGTGGAATTACAGCACCTTTTCTAATTACAATAATTCCGTCTGCACTGTAGAATGAACCATGATCACCATCTTCGTATTTCTTGCCTGAAATACCGATTTTACAGTTATCACCAATCATAGCATTTTTATCGATAATTGTGTTTGCAATTTTACAGTTCTTACCGATTCCTGTAATTGGTTTTCCTTGTTTAATGTTTTCCACTTTTTCATTTTCTGGATCATAATAATCAGCACCCATCATAATTACACCGTCAAGTTCTGAACCTTCACTGATAATTGAGCGTACACCAATCACTGATTTGTTGAGTTTTGCTTCTGTAATGATACATCCTTCTGATGTCAGAGATTTATTGATTTGAGCTTTATTGATTTTTGAAGGAGGTAGATTGCGCATATGTGTGTAGATTGGCTGTGTTTCTCCGTAAAAATCAAAAGTAGGATAAGGTTCGCAAAGTGCAAGGTTTGCATCGTAGAAACTTCTGATTGTTCCGATGTCTTCCCAGTAGCCGTCAAAAATGTAAGAGTTAATTTTCTTTTTGCCGATTGCAAGTGGAAGAACTTCTTTACCAAAATCAGTATATTTTTCATTTTCTCCACTAAGAACTTCTTCCATAGTGTCAGCATTGAAAATGTAAATACCCATAGAAGCAAGGTATTCTTTTTCTGGAGGAAGAGCTCCTCGTGCTTCAGCAGGGATTTTCCAGTCGTCAATATTCTGATCTGGTTTTGGTTTTTCCATGAATTCGCGAACACGATTGTTTTCATCAATTTTCATGATTCCAAAACCTGAAGCATCGTGACGATTTACAGCTGTTGTAGCAATTGTAACTTCTGCTCCAGAACGAATATGTTCATTCATAAATGCTTTTAAATCCATCTTGTAAAGCTGGTCACCAGAAAGAATGATGTAATGAGTAGGTTTTTGAGTTTTAAAATGAATGAAGTTTTTGCGTACAGCATCGGCAGTTCCTTCGTACCAGCCACTGTGTTCCAAAGTCTGTTCAGCAGCAAGAATTTCAACGAATCCGCCCGAAAAACGGTCAAAATTGTATGTGTTTGAAATGTGTAAATGCAAAGAAGCCGAATTAAATTGTGTTAATAAGTAGATTTTTTTATATCCAGAATTGATACAGTTCGAAATTGGAATATCTACAATGCGGTATTTTCCTCCAAATGAAACTGCTGGTTTTGATCTTTCTTTTGTTAATGGATAAAGACGAGTTCCTTTTCCACCACCCAAAATGATGGCAAGTACTCTTGGTTCTTGTTCTGACATAGCATGCTCCCATAAATAATGAATTCAAGTAGAATTTTGCCTTTGAAAATTCTAACAATATTATAAATCTGTTTTTTGCTATTTGCAAATAAAATATAAGTTAAATATGTAAAAATATGTGAAAAACTTTTTTAAACTTTTTTTTTAATTTCCCGATAAATAAATTAAGATGTAAACTTTTCTGCTTTTTGCGGTAATTATTAATCATTTTGATTGTGATTTTTTTTGTAGTTACTGTAATCAGGACAGAATTATTTTGGAGGTATTATGATTCGTGGCTGGTACATTGGCGCTTCTGGTATGAATGCACAGCAGAACAGACTTGATGCTATATCTAATAATCTTGCTAATGTTGATACAGCAGGTTACAAAAGAGATATCACTGTTTCAAAATCTTTTGCTGAACTTTTGTTGCGCCGTACAAATGCTGATGGTGTATATCATCTGCAAAATGGAATGGGCAGTGCCGATGCTGCTCCTGTGATTGGAAAACTTGGGCTTGGTGTGGAAACTAACGAAAATTATACTGATTTTTCGCAAGGTTCTTTTAAAACTACAAATTCAAAAACAGATGCTGCTTTGAGTGGAAAAGGTTTTTATGTTATTGAAACTCCGCTTGGAGAACGTTACACAAGAAATGGAAATTTCTTGATTGGAAAAGAAGGAATACTTGAAACCAAGGATGGATATCCTGTTCTTGGTGAAAATGGCTATATATATCTTAATGATGATAAAATTTCAATCAACGAAGACGGTATTATTACAAGAAGTGATGACGGAACTCAAATAGACAGATTTAAAGTTGTTCGTTTTGATAATGAACGCTATCTAAAAAAAATGGGCGAAAGTATGTATTCTACTAATGATATTGCTGGTCCTGCTCATATTTCGGAAGGAAATGAACGTCCAAAATTTTTACAAGGATATTCGGAAACAAGCAATGTTAATGTTGTGAATGAAATGGTTCAGATGATTGAAGTTAATCGTGCTTATGAAGCAAATCAAAAAACTATTACTTCTGAAGATTCAATGATGAGCACTTTGTGGCAGAAGGTTGCCGTATTAAATTAAAAAATGGGGTTTTAGGGGTAATATGAAAAGTATAATATACGGAGCGTAGCGTAGCGAAGTGGAGTATATTATGCTTTTCATATACCCCTAGGAGAGGGGGTGACGGAAGACCTTTAGGGCTGAAGTCAGGGGGAGACTTCCCCCTCTTTGATTCTTTTTAAGTTTTGTATGGAGTTTTTGATATGGTAAGAAGTTTATGGACTGCGGCTACTGGAATGAATGGTCAGCAGGCAAATATTGATGCAATTTCAAACAATCTTTCAAATGTTAATACAACTGGTTACAAACAGCAGCGCGTGGAATTTGAAGATTTGTTTTATCAGAATTTAAAACTTGCGGGAACACCTGCAACTGAAGATACTGTTACACCTGTTGGTATTCAGCAGGGAACTGGTGTAAAAATTGGTGCAACTCAGCGTGTCATGACTCAAGGTTCGCTTCAAAATACTGGTGTGGATACTGATGTTGCGATTGTGGGTGAAGGTTATTTTCGTGTTCAAAAATATGACGGAAGTTATGCATATACTCGTGACGGTTCTTTTAAAGTGGATTCAAATGGTCAGCTTGTTACAAATAATGGTCTTCGTGTTATGCCTGAAATTATTTTGCCAGAAGGTTATGATGTTTCTACTTTGAATATCACTACAACTGGTCTTGTGAGTGTTAAAGTGAATGGCGGTAATGATCCTGTGGAAGTGGGACAACTTGAATTATATCGTTTTCCAAATGCTGTTGGTTTGCAGGCTGAAGGTGATAATCTTTTTAAAGTAACTAGTGCAAGTGGAGAAGCCATTGCTGGTCGTCCTGGTTATGACGGTTTTGGTGATACCCGCCATAAGTTTTTGGAAATGAGTAATGTTTCTGTTGTAAATGAAATGGTGCAGATGATTGTTGCTCAGCGTGCTTATGAGTTTAATTCTAAGGCTATTCAGACTTCTGATACGATGCTGCAGACAGCTGTGAATATCAAGCGTTAGAAGTTAAAATTTAATTCTGGAGTTTAGCTTGATTTTTTCGGCTAAATCCAGATGAAATTTTGATGTTGTTTTGAGATTTTTTTTGATGATTTAGTAAAAAACAGTGTTATGCTGTATTTTTTTTCCGATAATCAAAAAAGAGTTATATATTTGAGGTGATTTATGAATGTCGGTCTTGTTTCAAACAATTATAGTTCTATAACAAATGGAAATGGTGCCTTATCAAGCGCTAAAACAAATGCTGAAACTTCTAAGTTTATGGATCTTCTCAAAAGTATGCAGGAAAAATCGGAAGTAAAGGTCAGTGATGAAGGAAAAAGCAGTTTGAGTTCCAGTCAGATTTCTGTAAATGGAAGACTCAATGGCGATTATACTTCAGGTTTTGCTGGTGTATATAATTCTGAAAAAGACAGGCAAAGTAATCCTGTGGGAGCAGCTGCAAATCAAAGTGGAGTACACGGAGTTTCTAAAAAAATTGACAGAACTTCTGAACTTTACGAAAAATCTATGGAACTTGAAAATTATTTTGTTAAACAGATGCTTTCTGAAATGAGAAAAACTGTTATGAAAAGCAAAGATTCTGATTTTGCTCAGCAAACTTATGAAGATATGCTTTTTGATGAATATTCTAATATGATGACGAAAAATGCTGGTTTTGGGCTTGCCGACCAGATTTATTTAAGTCTTGTTTAATTTTAAATTTTTTAATTTTTACTAACGGCGAATCTAAGGTTTTATTTGTCAGTGTGTCTTAATTCGACGTATTTATTTTGTAATATTGTCACGTTTATGTGCCTTTATAATTAGTTTACATCTTTTTTGCCGTTGAGCGTTGCTTGACGGCATTTTTTTTTGTATAATGAATTTTCAAAAAGAAAAATCTGCTAAAAAAAAGTGGTTTTTATGAATAAAAGTGATAAATGTATAGAAGAAAAATGTAATTTTAGAATGCCAAAAAATTTGCAGGGTCGGCATATTCATTTTGTTGGAATCAAAGGAACTGGAATGGCTGCTTTGGTTGAAATTATGCATCATTGTGGAGCGGTAATTTCAGGTTCTGATGTAAGTGAAAGATTTTACACTGATGAAATTCTTGAAAATCTTGGAATTAAAGCAAAAAATTTTGATGAAGATAACATCACTGACGATATTGATTTTGTGATTTATTCTTCAGCGTATAAAATCGATAAAAATCCAGATTTAATTGCTGCAATTCGAAAAAATATTCCTTGTATCTTATATACTCAGGCTTTGGGACAATACAGCAGTCTTTTTTATTCCTGCGGGGTTTGTGGTGTACACGGAAAAACTTCTACAACTGGGCTTGTCGGCACAATTTTAAAGGAACTTGATTTGCCAGTTCAAGTGCTTGTTGGTTCTAGAATTAAATCTTTTGGAGATTCATGCACTTTTACAAGTGATTTGTTCAAATCTGAAAATCATCATAAGGCTGATAAAAAATCAGTTTTTGTAGCTGAAACATGCGAATACCAACGTCATTTTATGCAATTTGAACCAAAGAATATTATTTTGACTTCTGTGGAAAGTGATCATGAAGATTATTATCCAACTTTTAAAGATATTCAAAATGCTTTTGTTGATTATTTATGTAAGCTTCCGTCGGGTGGAAATGTTATTTATTGTGCTGATGATAAAGGTGCAAGTGACACTGTTCAGATTGTGAAAAATGAGCGAAAACGCGACGATTTAATTTTTATTCCTTATGGTGTTTCCTGTGATGATTCGTGTGATTTTAAAATCATTTTAGGTGAGATAAAAGATGGCGCTAGCCATTTTAAAGTAAATCTTTTTGAAAAGATGATGAAGAATGCTAATTGTGGTGGCGATGGAAAGGAAATTAAAAAATATTATTGTGATGAAACTGACGGTAAAAATACAATTGATTTTAAAATTTGCGTTCCCGGACATCATGAAATTTTAGATGCAGTGGCTGCTGTTGCTCTTTCGTGTACAATTTTAAAATATTTTGGAAAAAATCCGCTTGAGTATTATAAACAGATTGTTGATGGAGTTTCAAAATTTTGTGGTGGAAAGCGTCGCAGCGAAATCATCAAAAAAACAAAAGTGAACGGAAATGATGTTATTATTATTGATGATTATGGTCATCATCCGACTGCTGTAAATACAACTTTGCAGGGATACAAAGAATTTTATAGTGACAGAAAAATAATCGTAGATTTTATGAGCCATACTTATTCTAGAACGCAAAGTCTTCTTGACGAGTTTTCAAAATGCTTTTCTTATGCTGATGAAGTGATTTTGCATAAAATTTACAGTTCTGCGCGTGAAAATCCAAAAGATTTTGAAATCACTGGGAAAACGCTATTTGAAAAAGTAAAAGAAAATTACAATAATCCTGAAAATGTTTTCTACTTTGAAGAAGTTTTGGATGCAAAAGATTTTGTTTTGAGTGAACTTGCAAAGCCTCTGGAAAATGGAAAAAATGGCTATCTGTTTGTAACGATGGGAGCCGGCGACAATTGGAAATTGGGACAACAAATATAATCTTATTGGAGTGTATGTATGATTTCTATGACAGGTTATGGATATAGTGAAATGAATTATGAAAATGCGGTTATTAGCGTGGAAATAAAATCAGTGAATTCACGTTTTCTTGATTTGACTGTAAATCTGCCGCCATATTTAAATGCAATTGAAAGTTTTTTTCGAAATGAGATTGCAAAAAACATTTCGCGCGGCAAGGTTGATGTTTTCATTCGTGTAAAAGAGCTCGAAAGTGATGCTCAAATCGTTGCTGATACAAAAATTGCACAAAGTTATTGTGACGCAATTAAGCAGGTTGCAAATGCAACTGGTTATGATGCAAATAACATTCCACTTTCTTTAATTTTGAGTCAGACAGGTGTTTTGAATACAAACAAAAATTATGATGTTCAGGATTATCAACAAAAAATTGAACCTGTTTTTCAAAATGCGCTTGAAATGTTTTTAACTGATGCAAAAAGAGAAGGTGAAAATTTAAAAGCTGATTTAAAACAGAAACTCGCAAAACTTGAAGAATGTGCTGATTTTTTTGAACAGTGGCAACCAAAAATGGAAGAACTTTTCAAACAGCAGATTCTGTCACGATTTAACGAGCTTCTTGGTGAACAAGTCGATCAGAACAGAATTATGACTGAAGTAGCCGCAATGCTTGTAAAATATACAATAAACGAAGAAATTGTTCGTCTAAAAAGTCACATAAAAGCTATGAAAACAGAAATGGAAAATCCATTTCCTGGAAAAAAACTTGATTTTATCTGTCAGGAGATGAACAGGGAGATAAACACAATCGGCAGCAAAAATCAATTTGCAGAAGTTGGCGCAATGGTAATTTCTGCAAAAGATTCTTTGGAAAATATTCGTGAACAGAGTAAAAATATTGCATAGAATTTCTTAGAATTTCAGTTAAAACCTCAATCGAATGGAGTTACCAACATAGAGGAGGTTGGAATTATATTTTTTATTCTAGATTTTGTGAATTGGGGCTTTAAAAGACATTTTTCTTGGGGTTTGAATATTTTCAAATTGTATCAAGTAAGTTTTTTTTGCCGAATCAATTTCAAGAATTTCTCCATTTCCCAAAATATTGTGCGAAACTTTGTCACCGGGTGCCAAATCGCTTAAAGCTGTCATTTTTTCAAGATTTTTATCACTTTCTTCTATAAAATTACGTGATTTTTCTTTTAATGAATCTGAAAGTTCAACTTTATAATCAAGAAAACAATCATCAACGTCAAAAATGAATCTGGAAGGAAACCTAAATCCATTTACTTCTGAAAAACCTTCTGCTTCAGTAAGATAAAGTCTTTGTTCCGCACGAGTATAGCCGACAAATGCCAGTCTACGTTCTTCTTCCATTGCTGCAAGGGAATCAATTTTTTTACTTGGAAACATATTTTCGTTCATTCCAGCGATAAAAACAAATGGAAATTCAAGACCTTTTGCTGCGTGAATTGTCATGAAATTCACTTTGTTTTTATTCACGTTTAAATCTGAATTTGAATAAAGTGCAACATGAGAAAGAAAATTTTCGAGATTGCATTCTTCGCCACATGAAACTTCATATTCATAAATCGCCTGTTTTAGTTCAGCAAGATTATCAAGACGTTCCTGCGAACCTTCTGTGCGGAGCATTCTTTCGTAACCGCTTGCATTCAACAGATGTGAAAAAAGTTCTGAAATCTGCATGTTTTCATATATTTTATTGTAATCTTCGATTAATTTTATAAAATTCTGCGCCTGTGTATTTGCAAAAATCTCATTATCAATATTAACCTTTAAAGCATCAAAAAGGGAACCACCATGGTTTTCAACATATTCTTTTAAAAAATGAATTCTTCGCTCACCGATGTTTCTTTTTGGAACGTTTACAATTCTTAAAAAAGATAAGTCATCTTTGAATGCAATCATTCTTAAATAACTGAGTGAATCTTTTATTTCAATTCTTTCAAAAAAGGGTAAGCCCGAAAAAAGAGTGTAGTCAATTTTTTTTTCCTGAAAAACTTCTTCGATTACACGACTGACATAATGTGCTCGAAATAAAACTGCAATTTTATCACCAGAAATCTCATTTTCAATAAGTTTTTGACATTCATCGGCAATAAACTGAGCTTCTTGTTTTGCTGATTTTGCATGAAAATAAACGGTCTTTGTAAAAAAAGGATTTTCACCATCGGTTTTTACAGGAATCAAATCTTTTTTTATTCTGTTTTTGTTTTTTGATATAAGCGAATTTGCTGTCTGGATAATTTGTGGTGAAGAACGATAATTTTTAAGCATAAAAATCGTCTGAACGTCTGGAAACTGTTTGTCAAAATCCAGTAAATATTTTACGTTAGCTCCACGCCATGTATAAATAGTCTGGTCAGGGTCTCCCACAATAAAAAGATTTTTATGATAGTCGCAAAGTACTTCCATAAGTTGATATTGAATTTCATCTATATCCTGAAATTCATCTATCATAATATATTCAAGTCGTTGCTGCCATTTTAATCGGATTTCCTCATTTTCTTGAAAAATATAAAGTGAAAATTTTATAAGGTCATTATAATCAAGTCCAAAACATTTTTTTTGCTGATATAAATAGCCGTAAAAAATTATTTCATCAGTTTTGTGTGCATTCAGATATTTATTATGAATTTCATCTAATGACATATTGATTAAATCATAATAATATTTGGGAGATTCTTTGAGTTTTTTCATTTCAATCATGTCACGTGCATTAGAAAATGTCATTTCGCGTAAAGTCAAACCGCGTTCTTCATAAATTATCTGAAGCATTGAATTTATGTCTGAATTATCTAGAACAAGAAAACTTTTTGGAAAACTGACGGCATTTGAATCTTCTTTTAAAACACTTACACAAAAACTATGAAAAGTACAGATGTAACCTGTGTCATTGTCGCCAGTGAGTTTTTTTATTCTAGAACGCATTTCATTTGCTGCTTTGTTTGTAAAAGTTACGCACAGAATGTTTGATGGCATGATTCCAATTTCATTAACAAGGTATGCAAAACGGTGAGTCAAGGCACGAGTTTTTCCAGAACCGGCACCGGCAATCACTCTGATAAAGCCTTCTGTCGAGGTGACTGCAAGTTTCTGTTCAGCATTCAGATTTTCAAGCATATTTTCAGTATATCAGAAAAAAATCCTGTTGAATAGTGAGCGCTCACTTAGAAGAGGTTATATTGTGTGCAGGCAGATTGGAATTGGCCACGTTGTCAGCCAAATTGTTAGCGTTGATATTGTGTACGGTCACTTTGTTTTAGCTTTTAAAATAAAAACATAGCGATAGACAATCAATATATGTCAATCAATATATTGTAATAGATTTTAGAAAACACTATAATATATTGTCTGAATTTTCATTAAGTGAAATTTTTTGATTTATTACAATGCACATTTTTTTTGAATTATGAGGTTTTTTATGAATAGAAGACTTATCACATCAGCATTACCTTATGTTAATAATATTCCGCATCTTGGAAACTTGATTCAGATGCTTTCGGGAGACGTTTTTGCACGTTTTTGCCGAAACAGAGGTTATGAGACATTATATATCTGTGGAACTGATGAATATGGAACTGCAACAGAAACAAAAGCAATAGAAGAAAACAAAACTCCACGTGAACTTTGTGATTTTTATTATAACGAGCACATAAAAATCTATGATTGGTTTCATATTAATTTTGATAAATTTGGCCGTACTTCAAATGAGCAATGTACCGAAATCACTCAAAAACTTTTTAAGGATCTTGATGATGCAGGTCTTATCAAAGAACATGTGAATAAACAGCTTTTCTGCCCAAAATGCAATATGTTTTTAGCAGACAGATATGTTGACGGAACTTGTCCAAAATGCGGATCTGTAAAAGCAAGAGGTGATCAGTGTGATGATTGTGGTGCGCTCCTTGATCCAATCGAATTGAAAGAACCAAAATGTCATACTTGTGGTTCAACTCCAGAAGTTCGCGAAACAAAACATTTGTATATTGATTTACCAAGTCTTAGTGGAAAACTTGATGAATGGATGGCAAAAGCAAGCATCGAAGGACAATGGGCAGACAATGCAATTAACATTACAAAAGCCTGGATTCGTGATGGTTTGAATGAGCGAGCAATAACACGTGATTTAAAATGGGGAATTCCAGTTCCAAAACCTGGTTATGAAAATAAAGTTTTCTACGTTTGGTTCAATGCCCCAATTGGTTACATGTCTATTACAAAGCAGCTGGCTGATGAACTTATAAAACAGGGAAAACAGAGTTTTGACTGGAAATCATGGTGGCTTCCTTCTGAAAGTGAAGAAGCAAGAAATAAAGATAAAGTGGACTTGTTTCAGTTTATCGGAAAAGATAATATTCCTTTCCATACAGTTATTTTTCCTTGTACTTTGCTTGGTTCACCTCATGACTGGACAAAACTTTATCATATGTCTTCAACTGAATATATGAACTACGAAAATGGAAAATTTTCAAAAAGTCGTGGTGTTGGTGTTTTTGGAACTGATGCGATTGAAACTGGTATTCCAGCCGATGCATGGCGTTTTTACATTTTCTACAATCGTCCTGAGAAACAGGATTTTCAATTTACATGGAAAGATTTTATGGAAAAACTCAACAGCGAGCTGATTGGAAATCTTGGAAATCTTGTAAACAGAACTCTTTTATTTGTAAATAAATATTATGACAACAAAGTTCCACAGTCTGAAATCGATGAAGAACTTTGGACAAAAGTAAATGAACTTGAAAAGAAAGCTACCGATTATCTTGAATGGGCAGAATTGAAAGATGCTTTCAGAACTATGTTTGAAATTTCTGACATCTGCAACAAAAAATTTCAGGCTGCTGAACCATGGAAAACTAGAACAACTGATCCAGAATCTGCACAGAAACTTATTTACAATTTGTGTTATGTAATCAAAGATTTGATGATTATGATGAATCCATATATGCCTCAATATACTCAGAAAATTATGTCTTATTTTGGAAAGACTATTCAAGAGTCAAAAGTTGGAATGGAAACATTAAAAGGTTACACATGGAATGATTTAGGAGTGAATGGCGAACTTACAACTGTGTCACCTACAGAAGTTTATTTTAAACCTCTTGATCAGAAAACAATGCTTGCATTCCGTGAAAAATTTGGTGGGAATCAAAAAGAAAGAAACGAATCTTCAGATACAAAATCTACTGAAAAAAAGGCAAAAAAATCTGAAAAGAAGGAACCAGTTGTTCTTCCTGTAGAAAAACAGGCTGATTTTTTTAATCAGAATATTGAGCTGACAGTTGCAAAAATTGTTGATGTCAAACCAAATCCAGAGGGTGAAAAACTTTATATCGAAACTTTGGATGACGGAACTTCAAATCCTCGTATAATTCAGTCAGGACTTAGAATGTTCCTCAAGGAAGAAGAACTTCTTGGCAAGAATGTTATCGTTGTAAGTAATCTCGCGCCAAGAAAAATGCGTGGAATTGAAAGTCGGGGAATGCTTCTTGCTGGACATTACAATGATGAAAATGGCAAAGAATGTGTAGAAGTGCTTGATGTAAGCTGGGCTGCACCTGGAACGAAAATTGTTTTGGAAGGAAGTGATGTAAATACTGTTAAAAAATCTGAAATTTCTGGTGATGAATTTTTTGCAGTAAGCATAAATGCTGTAAACGGAATAGTGCAGATTGCAGGCAAAAAACTTTTAGCTGACGGAAAAGAAATCACGACTTCAAAAGCATTGAACAGCGATATTTCTTAAATCGAATTATTTTAACTGAATTGTCCGAAGCGCAGCAAGTGAACAATTCAAAAAAAATAAAACTAAAAAGCTGATGACAAATGTTTATTTTTAATGACTTGTCATCAGTTTTTTTTTATAATTGTTTTATCTGTGTTTTGTAAACGTTTTTCATTGCAAAAATACAGGCAATGAGTGAAAAAAGTTCCGCAATTACAAAAGCCCACCAGATATTATTAATATTTTCAGTTAATGATAAAAGCCATGCAGATGGCAAAAGTGCAAAAATCTGTCTTATAAACGAAACGCACATACTTAAAAAACCGCGCCCAAAAGCCTGGAATACAGATGTAAACGTAATACCAATTGCAGCAATTGGAAAGTGGATTGCAATAATTCGTAATGCAGGAATTCCAATTTTAAGCATTTCTTCATTTGGAGAAAACATTGCAAGAAGTTGTTTCGGGAAAAATTCAAAAATAAAAGTACCCACGCCCATTATAATGAGAGCAACAATTGCACACATTTTAATAGAATCGATGATTCGTTTTTTATATTTTGCACCATAATTGTAAGCCACAATTGGAACGATTCCATTATTTAATCCAAAAACAGGCATAAATACAAAACTCTGAAGCTTAAAATAAACACCATAAACTGCAATTGCAACAGTGGAAAAAGTTCCCAAAATCAGATTCAAAAGATAAGTCAGTACAGAACCAACCGAACCAAGTAAAATAGAAGGAATTCCAACTTTGTAAATGTCAATGATGATTTTTGCCTGAGGTTTAAACCCTTTAGGATTGAAATTGATTTCTTTATTTATTTTAATATTCAGAATAATCGAAATTAATGCACCTGTGATTTGTCCGATTACTGTAGCCCAAGCAGCACCTTTTATTCCCATTGCAGGCATTCCAAATAATCCAAAAATCATAATAGGATCAAGAATTATGTTTGTAATTGCTCCAGCCAGTTGCGAAATCATAGAAAACACTGTTCTTCCAGTTGACTGTAAAAGTCTTTCAAAAGTGATGGCCAAAAAAAGTCCAAAACAGAAAATCATACAGATTTCCAAATAATCAGTTCCAAGTTTTACAATCTGCATATTTGAAGTTTGAGATTTTAAATATGCGTGCGGAATTGTAAATCCAAGAATTATGAATAAAACAATTGTGATTATTACAAGAAAAACTCCATTTAAAGCAGTTTGATTTACCGCTTTATTATCTTTTTGTCCAAGTCGCAGAGAAAGAAGTGCGTTTATTCCAACTCCAGTTCCAACACCAGCAGAAATCATCAGGTTTTGAATAGGAAATGCGAGTGAAACTGCCGTAAGAGCGTCTGTAGAAAGCTTGGCAACGAAAATACTGTCTACAATATTATATAGAGCTTGAACAAACATTGAAATCATAATCGGAAGTGAAATCTGAATTAAGAGTTTTCCAACCGGCATTGTTCCCATTTTATTTTCAGTTTGAATTTGTTGTGATTTGTTTTGTATATCTTGATTTTTCATAATGAGCCGATTGTATCAGAAAAAACTTTTTAATACCATAGGGGACAGACCTTGATTTTAAACAGAATTTTCTCTGAGTTTTTAGCAGCAGCGTTAAAAAAACTCAAGGCTCGTGTTAACAAAGCGTACATTGGTGCAGGAATTTTCGACACGAGCCAGGGACAGACCTCGGATTTAAACTGTTTTTTTTATGAGTTTTGGCAAAGTCGGTATTCCAAAATTTTGTGTTTAAAAAAATGTTGCCAAAACTCTCGGCTCGTGCAAACCTCACATTCGCAGGTGTGTGATTTTTCAGCACGAGCCAGGGACAGACCTTGATTTTTAAACAGAATTTTCTCTGAGTTTTTAGCAGTAGCGTTAAAAAAACTCAAGGCTCGTGTTAACAAAGCGTACATTGGTGCA
>SAMEA104315430__coassemble_237_pt1 | contig 28235 bp, 22 predicted proteins | sample SAMEA104315430__metabat2_low_PE_026 | metagenome-assembled genome bin SAMEA104315430 (sample SAMEA104315430) | gut metagenome | biome: Monkey gut; feature: monkey-associated habitat; material: faeces | place: China | collected 2013 | reverse complement strand
CGCTCATCCTCCGCACTCGGCTTCGCCTCGCTTGCGGTGGACTGCTTCGCAGGCACTACTATCCTTGCCGCAGAATTACAAATCCACTAAAATAATACCATAATTTTCATATAAATTTAACAAAAAATCCCTAAATATAATATAGACTAAACCAATCGATTTTATACCAAAAAAAAATCAAATTAAATAAAAAGAATTTTTAAAAACTATTGACATATATTTTTTTTTATATTATATTCTAATCAGCTTGTAAATAAGCTGATAAACTCTCTCCGATGTCCAGCAACGCTGGACGGCAAGGTTCCCTTTTTGTGTTACAGTCTGGGAACCTTGTTTTTTTAACCAACCATATTTTTTTTAATTCCGTGTTATTATAATTCAACAAAATATCAAAATAAAAAGTTAGGTCTGTCCCTGGCTCGTGCGGAGCATGGAAATACCAACGGAAGTTTTGTTTGCACGAGCCTTGAGTTTTTTAACGCTTCGCTAAAACTCAGTACGAAGTTTTGTTTACAACTTAAGGTCTGTCCCTGGCTCGTGCGGAGCATGGAAATACTAACAATCGTTATGTTTGCACGAGCCTTGAGTTTTTTAATGCTTCGCTAAAACTCAGTACGAAGTTTTGTTTACAACTCAAGGTCTGTCCCTGGCTCGTGCGGAGCATGGAAATACTAACAATCGTTATGTTTGCAGGAGCCTTGAGTTTTTTAACGCTTCGCTAAAACTCAGTATGAAGTTTTGTTTACAACTTAAGGTCTGTCCCTGATTAAATTCATCGCCATTTTTCTTTCTTTATACAATGTCAAATATGTAACACTTTCATCAACCTCAATATTTTTAGAATTCAAATCATTTTGAATAACTCGATAATAACTTTATTTTCTGCATATATTTGACCTGTTAATAAGACAAATAATATGGTAAAAAAAACAGAATTTTATTTTTCTTCGATTTTTCATTTAATTGACATCTATTTGATTATTTCCTGATTTTAAGGTAAAATCTTTTTTATTGAATGTTTGAGTCGCAAACTTTTATTTTCAACAGAAACTTTTATGGGAGAATTTTATGACTGATATTGAAATTGCTCAAAAAAATGTGATGGAACCAATTGTTAGTGTTGCACAGAAAATCGATATTTCTGCTGAAAATCTGGAACTTTACGGCAACTATAAAGCTAAGATTTCTTTTAATGAACTAAAAATACTTCAGGAAAAAGCAGAAAAAAGTCCTGGTAAATTAATTCTTGTTACTGCAATTACTCCAACAGCTGCCGGTGAAGGTAAATCTACTGTTTCTATTGGGCTTGCTGATGGTCTTAATAAAATTGGGAAAAAAACTGTTGTTGCTTTGCGTGAACCAAGTCTTGGTCCCTGTTTTGGTGTAAAAGGCGGAGCATGTGGCGGCGGATATGCACAAATTGTACCAATGGAAGATATAAATTTGCATTTCACAGGTGATATTCACGCAATCTCCATTGCAAATAATCTTATTTCCGCTTTAATCGATAATCACTTACAGCAAGGTAATGAACTTGATATTGATCCTCGTACTATTTCTTGGAAACGTTGTGTAGATTTAAATGACCGCGCCCTTCGAAATATCACGATTGGTCTTGGTGGCAGGATGCAAGGGGTCCCTCGAGAAGATCATTTTACAATTGCTGTTGCTTCTGAGATTATGGCGATTGTCTGCCTTTCAAAAACAATTTCTGATTTAAAAAAACGCATCGACAAAATTGTGATTGGTCAAAATTATGCAAAAGAAAATGTTACTTTTGGACAATTAAAATGTACTGGTGCTATTGCAGCTCTTTTAAAAGATGTAATTAAACCAAATATTGTGCAGACTCTTGAGAAAAATCCTGCATTTGTGCATGGTGGTCCTTTTGCAAATATCGCTCACGGTTGTAATTCCATAAATGCAACTCTTTGTGCTCTTGCCACTGGTGATTATGTGGTGACTGAAGCTGGATTTGCAGCAGATTTGGGTGCAGAAAAATTTCTGGATATAAAATGTCGCACACAAGGTCTAAAACCGGATGCCGTAGTAATTGTTGCTACAATTCGCGCTCTTAAAATGCATGGTGGAGTTGCAAAAAATGATTTGTCTTTGCCAAATTGTGAAGCTTTGAAAAAAGGTTTTGAAAATCTAAAAGTTCATATCGAAAATATTGCAAAGTTTGGACTTCCTGCTGTTGTTGCGGTAAATAAATTTATCACTGATTCTGATGAAGAAATTAATCTTTTGCAGGAACTTTGTAAAAATATTGGAACACAAGCTATTCTTTCTGAGGGCTGGGGAAAAGGCAGCGAAGGAACGAAAGAACTTGCTCATAAAGTTGTTGAAACTGTAGAAAAAGGAAACGCAGATTTCCATCCTTTGTATGACATTGAATTACCTTTGACAGAAAAAATTCGTACTATTGCAAAAGAGATTTACCGTGCAAAAGATGTTGAATTCGACAGTGCTGCTTTGAAAAAACTTAAATCGTTTGAAGAAAATGGTTATAAAAATCTTCCAATTTGCATTGCAAAAACTCAAAATTCGATTAGCCACGATCCAAAAATGATTTGCGCTCCAAAAGATTACATTTTCCCAATCAAGGATGTGCAGCTTTATGCCGGAGCTGGTTTTGTGGTTGCGCTCGCCGGTGACATTATGACCATGCCGGGACTTCCAAAGTCTCCGGCTGCATTGGAAATTGATGTTGATGACAATGGTGTTATTTCTGGATTGTTTTAGGTCTGTCCCTGATTTGTGCTGTTATTTGTGTAAACTGAATTTTGGTTGAAGTGATTTTTATGAGTATAAACTAGCGCCAGGCTATGGAGCAGTCACGCGAAGCGTGAGCCACCGCAACGGAGCGGAACGTAGTGGAGCGTAGTGAGGAGGCCGAGCGTTAGTGAGCTGCGTAACAGCCGCCCGGGCCGCCCAAATATCTATTATAAAATGTAAAAAAATGAGAGGTAATATATGGAAAGAAAAATTGTAAATAATTATGGTTCGTTTGATGTTACTTTTGAAAAGGCAAAAGGAGCTACGATGTGGGACTCAAACGGCAAAAAATATATTGATTTTATTGCTGGAATTGGGGTGAATTGTCTTGGGCACAATTATAAACCGCTTGTAAAGGCTGTGAGCAGGCAGGCGAAAAGGCAGATTCATATTTCAAATTATTATTTTTCTGATGTTGGTCTTGCATTTGCTGATGAACTTTTGAAAGTGACAAGTTTTGATAGGGGATTTTTTGGAAATTCTGGAGCTGAAGCGAATGAAGCTGCTGTAAAAGTTGCAAGAAAATATGGTTTTTTAAATGGCGGAGCAAAAAGGAAAAATATTGTAACGCTTGAATCTTCTTTTCATGGAAGAACAATGGCAACTTTGACGGCGACTGGTCAGGAAAAATTTCATCCTGAATGTTTTGCACCTTATGTTGATGGTTTTAAAACGATTAAGGCGAATGATTTTGATGCTTTGAATGATGCTTTTGATGATTCTACGGCAGCTTTATTTTTGGAATGCATTCAGGGCGAAGGTGGCGTGAATATTATTGATGAAAAATGGGCTAAAGCTGCTGCTGATGCTGCTAGAAATGCTGGTGCAATTGTAATGTGCGATGAAGTGCAGACTGGAATTGGTAGAACTGGCACTTTTCTGGCAAGTGACTGGCTTGGTATAAAACCGGAAGTTGTGACTTTGGCAAAAGGAATTGCCGGTGGAATTCCTATGGGAGCTTGTTTGTTGCGCGGTAAGGCTGCTGATGTTTTTGAAGCAGGAGATCATCAGTCGACTTTTGGTGGAAATCCTCTTGCTTGTGCGGCTGGAAAAGTTGTTGTGGAAACTGTTTCTGACTGGGATTTTTTGAACAGAGTTAATCAGGCTGGCGATTATATTCGTTCTGTGATTTCTAACTGGAAACTGCCGATTGTAAAACAGGTTCGTGGCAAAGGGCTTATGATTGGAACTCAGCTGGTGCCTGATGTAAAGCCGTTTGACGTAGAAGTTCGCTGTCTGGAAAAAGGTCTTTGTACAACTGTGGCTGGAAATGATGTTGTAAGATTTTTGCCTCCTTTGACTATTTCTGATAAAGAGATAGATGAAGGTCTTGAAATTTATCATTCTGTTTTGAAGCAGTTTTGCTAGTGGACTTTTCTTATGACAAAAAACGTAGCTCTTGCTAAATGCAATGATTATGATTTTGAAAAAGTTTTTGCCAGTGTAAAAAAGCTTTTGGAATTGGTGCCGCCTGGAAATGTGAGCGGTAAAACTGTTTTATTAAAACCAAATATTCTGTATCCGAAAAAGCCTGAACTTGCTGTGTGTACGCATCCAGTGGTAGTTGGTGCTATTGTAAAAGCGTTTGTGGAGCTTGGTGCAAAAAAAGTTTATGCTGGGGAATCGCCTGCTATTGCGAATTCGGTGAGTGCGGCGAAGGCAACCGGTATGTATGATTTTGTTGTGCAAAATGGCGGTTCGTGGCTTGATTTTAAAGATTCTGTTGTGGTGGAATGTCCTGATGGAAAAATCGTAAAGCAGTTTAATTTTGCTAAAGCATTTTGCGAAGCTGATATGGTTGTTTCGGTTGCTAAATTGAAAAGTCATCAGCTTATGGCTTATACTGGCGCAATGAAAAATCTTTTTGGGCTTATGGTTGGGCTTGAAAAGGCGGAAATGCATTATCGTTTTCCTAAAAAATCTGATTTTGCTTCGTTTTTGACTGATTTGAATTTGGCTGCTAAACCCTCATATGCGTTTATGGATGCTATTGTGGGGATGGAAGGTCCTGGTGGTCCTGGTGGCGGAGACCCTGTTCAGCTTGGATTCTTAGCGGCTTCTGATAATATTCTTGCTTTGGATTGGAAATGTTCTTCGCTTGTGGGATATAATCCTCATGCTATTACAAATCTTGAAGATGCTTTGCAGCGTGGTATTTGGCTTGATTCTCCTGATGATATCTGCGTGGTCGGTGAGAATGAGGAGAACTGTAGGTGTGAGCATTTTAAGATTGTAAAAGAACCTTCTCCAACGCTTCAAAAAATGGTTCCATCATTTGTGAATTTTTTGGCCAATAAAATTTTTGTTAAGACTCCGTATGTTTTATGGAAAAAATGTAAGAAATGCGGACGATGCAAAAAGATTTGTCCTGCAAAAATTATTTCGATGGATGGACGTGATAACACTGCAATGCTTTTGGATAAATCAAAATGTCTGCATTGTTTTTGCTGTCATGAAATTTGTCCTGAAGGTGCAATCAAACTCAAAAGATTTTTGTAATTTTTTTTGCGATTTTTAATGCATTCTGTATTTGGGCATTCTCTTTTTAGAAAAATCTAAATGCTGCGGATGCCCTTTGATTTTTTATTAATTTCTGCCAAGTGCAAATGCTTTTTTGTTTATTTCAATAAACTCAGGTTTTACCTGTTTTTCCAGGGCGGAAATCCAGCTTTCTTCTGGAAAATCAAGGTATTTTGAGAGCCTTCCTAAAAGAACTACGTTTACGGCTTTTTCGGTGCCGGCTTGTTTTGCAAGTGAAAGGCAGTCCAATGCATCGACTGTAAAACCTCCGTCCTGCATTTTTTGAATAAGGTTATTTGGGTATTTTGCAGCTCCAGTGATTACTGGCATGGGGTCAATTTGTTGTGTATTAACAACGATTTTCCCATCTTTTTTGAGGTATTCTGTGTAGCGAGCAGCTTCCAGCAGTTCAAAGCTTACTATATAATCTGCTTCACCTTTATCGATGATAGGGGAATACACTTTTTTTCCATAGCGGACATAAGTTACGACTGAACCGCCGCGCTGACTCATACCGTGAACTTCGCTGACTTTTACATCAAAACCAGCATCCAAAAGAACTTGTCCCAGTGTTTTACTGGCGAGTAATGCTCCTTGACCGCCAACTCCAACTATCATAATATTTTGAACTTCATTTTCTTTCATATTTATTCCTGTGATTTTGATTTTTTAATTGTTTAAGGCACCAAATTTGCACATTTGGGTGCAGACTTTGCATCCTACACATAATGTTGAATCTATCTGAGCTTTTCCATCTTTCATGCTGATGGCTGGACAGCCGATTTTCATGCACATTTTGCAGGATTTGCAGTTTTCAGTTTTTACTTTTAAAGGTGGTTGTGGTTTGACTTCTTTTAGTAGTGCGCATGGACGACGACTGATAATCAAACTCGGTTGATTCACTTCCAATTCTTGTTTTATAATTTTTTCACATTCCAAAAGATTGTAAGGGTCAACTACGTGAACCCTTTCTATGCCGATTGCTTTTGCCAATGCTTCCAAATTGATTTTTGCTGAAGGTTCACCATACAAGTTTTTTCCAGTTGTTGGATTTTGCTGATGACCTGTCATTCCTGTGATGGAATTGTCCAAAACTATGACTGTAGAATTTGAATTGTTATAAGCGATTGTGGCAAGTCCTGTTATTCCAGAATGTGCAAAGGTGGAATCACCGATTACGCAAACTGATTTTTTTTCATTTTCACTGTTGGCTTTATTCCAACCATGCAAACTGGAAACGGATGCACCCATACACAAATTCATGTCCATAGCAAAAAGAGGAGCTGCAGCACCTAAAGTGTAGCAACCGATATCACCCATTACATTCAATTTGAGTTTTGAAAGTACATAGAATATGCCGCGATGTGGACAGCCGGCACACATAATTGGCGGGCGTACTGGCAAATCTGGAATTTTAAAATAGTTTTTTATTTGTGATGATTTTGATGATTTTTCCTTCTGCAGTTCTGATGTTTCTTCAAAAATGAACGAGAGTTTTTCTCGTAAAAGATTTTGTGAATATTCACCGCAAATTGGAAGAAGATCTTTTCCATGAATTTCTAATTCAAGATTAAGGCTTCGGCAGAATTCTTCGATAATTGGATCAAGTTCTTCTATTATAATTAACTTTTCTAGATTTTGTGCAAATTTCTTTATCTGATTTTCTGGCAGCGGATTTACTAGTCCTAGTTTTAAAACATTTACAGAATCGCCAAATACTTCTTTTACATATTGATAACTCGTAGAGGAGGTGATGATTCCGATTTTTGATGTAATGTCAGATGCAGTTTCTATTCTATTCAATTCAGATATTTCTGCCCATTGTGAAATTTCTTTGTTTCGTTTTTCCACCATTGGATGCTTTCTTATTGCATTTGCTGGGGTCATCACATTTTTTTGGATATTTTTTTCATATTTTTTTTGCAGATGATTTTGACGTTCTGAAAGTTGGGCAATACTTTGTGAATGCGAAATTCTCGTACACATTTTAAATAGAATTGGTGTATCAAATCTTTCTGACATATCAAAAGCGATTTTCATAAAATCAATTGCTTCCTGACTGTCTGCCGGTTCAATCATCGGAATTTTTGATGCTATTGCGTGATGGCGTGAATCCTGTTCATTTTGTGAAGAATGCATTCCAGGGTCATCTGCAACGGCAATTACAAGTCCTGCATTTACTCCGGCATAACTTGCTGTGTATAAAGGGTCTGCTGCGACATTTAATCCCACATGTTTCATTGCACAAAAAGAACGTTTTCCTGCCAGAGCTGAACCAAACGCAGTTTCAAGGGCAACTTTTTCATTTGGAGCCCATTCGCAGTAGATTTCCTGGTATTTTGCTGCTTCTTCTGTAATTTCTGTACTTGGTGTTCCCGGATAACTTGAAACAATTTCGCAACCGCTTTCGTAAAGTCCACGAGCTACAGCGGCATTTCCTAATAACAATTTTTTCATTTTTTTTCCTGCAATAATAAGTTTAAAACATAGTGATTTAAGAAAATTTTAGCCAAAAATCTCTGGAATAAATTTTTGTACGCATTTATCCCAAAATCTTGGATCGTGATTTCCTGTATCTTCCCAATAAACGTGTTTTACTTTGTTTTCTTCAAGAAATCTGTGAAATTCTCGGTCATTTTCAATCAGAAAATCTTCTTTTCCACATGCCATGTAAAGTTCGGGAAGTTTTTCGCCGCTTGCAAGAAGTTTTTTGATTTGAACTTCGGGATTATTTTCACTTTCTTTTACATTTTCCAAATCGCCAAAACATTCACGATAATACTCATAATTTGCATGACTGTCTGGATCACCAGGTTTCATTTTAGAAATTTTATTGATGATATTGGCAAACGAAAGTCCAATTGCTGTGCCGAAAGTTTTTGGATAAGCCAAAGCAGTGTGAATTGCACCAAAACCTCCCATGGAAAATCCCATGATATAAGTATCTTCCGGTTTTTGTGCAAGAGCAAAGTTTTTTCTTAAGTATTCTATGATTTCTATACCAATGAGGGTTTGAAATTTATGTCCTGTTGAAATTCCGTCGAGCCAAAAGCCATTTTCTCCATTTGGAATGACGATGGCAAAATTATATTTATTTGCTAGTTCTTCTGGAACCCAGTTTCCTGCATCACCTGTGTAACCGTGAAGCAACATAAGAGTTTTGCGAGGACGTTTTGTATATTCAGTTTCTTTGTCGATATAATCGTTTGGTAAAATCATATTAAATGTTATGTTTCTGATAAGACAGCGCGAAAAATATTTTATGGATAGTTGACTCATTTTTTTTAAACTCCTTTTTTATTGAATAGAAATTGAATTAAAGAAAACAGATAAATGATTATTTAATATTATATCACAAGAAGACAGAGTTTTGAATTATTTTGTGGATTTTTTTATAGGTATTTTTCTTGAGAGAGAAACTGTAAACTTGGCGTGGTAGTTAGTGTTTTAAATTTAAAAAAGTGAAATGACGAAATTATTAATATCATTTTGAATAATGAGAAATCATTCACTAGAAGATTTTCAAACAGGGACATTAAAACAGGGACAGACCTTGACGATGTTGTATAAATGAGTATAAATGAGGTCTGTCCCCATTTAAATTGAAAAGGAGACATATAAATGAGGTCTGTCCCCATTTGAATATTGTGATACATTCACATGAAGATTTTAAGCAGAGTCATAAAACAGGGACAGACCTCAGTTTTTAAACAGGGACAGACCTCAGTTTTTTTCAGCTTTATTAATTCTCACCAATTCAGTTCAAAATGCAATCTTATCCCTCCACACACAGAAAAACACAATACACATAAAATTCACATACACATAAAAATCACATTGTATATATTTTACAGATTAATTATAATGATTAAAAAAATCTTTAAAATTACACGACGAAGGAACTTTCAACTTTCGAGGAGTATAATTCGTTAGTGCCGAGCGAACAGTACAATAATAGAGTTTCGTTAAAAATACTAAGTTAAAACAAATGACGCAACCTTAGCCATTTGATTTGAACGTTCACATTCTTGGAGGAGAAAATGAAAAAGAATTTTGGAAAACAAACATTTATGTACCCAATGCCTGTTTTAATTATTGCAACTTATGATGAAAATGGTAATGCCGATGCAATGAACGCAGCATGGGGTGGCATTCACGATACAAATCAAATTGGAATCTGTATTTCGCCTGAACATAAAACTGCAAAAAACATTCTGTCTAAAAAAGCATTTACAGTTAGTTTTGCAGATGAAAATCATGTTACAGAATGTGATTATGTCGGTCTTGTCAGTGCAAATAAAGAGCCAGACAAACTTTCAAAAGCAGGCTTTACAGTCACAAAATCAGAATTTGTAGACGCTCCTGTAATCAACGAACTTCCAATGTGTCTCGAATGTGAACTTGTAAGTTATGACCAAACAACAGGATGCACTGTTGCAAATATTATAAATGTAAGTGCTGATGAAGAAGTTCTGACAGACGGAAAAATTGACCCTGTAAAATTAAAACCAATTACTTACGATGTTGTAAATCATAAATATATTACACTTGGTAAAATAGCAGGAACAGCATTCTGCGACGGAAAAAAAATTCAGTAAAAAATAAAAAAAAATTGGACTGTTCGCTTGGCGTGAACGAATCATAACCTTTCGGAAGTTGAAACTTCCTTCAAAGTTATAATTTTAAAGTAAGTTTGTGCCAAAATGATTTAAGCTTGAATTTGAAATAATTCGCCAGGCAATGATTTTGCACCGTTTACAATATAAGGAGTCTGCATTGCCTGACTTATTTGTTTCTGGTAATTTTTTATAAGAGCATCCGCTTGTTTATCAGAAATATCCTGCACAGATTTTTTAGGCTCATTTTTAATCGAAGCAAGTCTATCAATCAGCGAATTCAAAATCCTGATTTTACTAATAGAAACACCTGGTTGACCTGTTTTTACAGCAACTCCAGAAACATGATCAAAATTAGAATAGATAAGTGAAGAACGACTCACAGGAACATAAAGTTTACCAGAAGCACCACCATTTGAAATCGTGCTTGAATAAGAGAAAGCGTTGATGTAACTCGTTGATACAGCCATTTTATCCACTCCCAAAAAAGTGTGAAGAAAAACATTTCTTTCTTTTCTACATCTTAATTGTCGGAGTGAATAAAAAAAAGTTTAGAAAAAGCTGATAATAAAGTATAAAAAAATTATGCCCAAATCAGCCAAAGCACAAATGCAGCAGCCGAAGTCGTAATCACAGTAAAAGGAGCGCTAATCTTCAAGAAACCACTAAACTTAATAGGATAACCTTCTTTTTTCAAAATCCCCATCGAAACAATATTTGCAGAAGCACCGAACGGTGTCAAATTGCCACCAAGACAAGAACCTACAAGCAGTGCAAACATAAATAATTCCTTGGAAATTCCAATATTTTGAGCAAGTCCCCCAGCAACAGGCAACATTACAATAATATATGGAACATTATCAACAAAACCAGAAATAATAACAGAAAAAAGTAAAATCAAAACAAAACCAGCAAGTTTATTACCATTTGTAATGCGAGCAAGCCACGAAGAAAAATCAGTTAACAAACCAGTTTCGCTGATAGCACCAACCACTACAAAAATTCCCATTAAAAAGCCGATAGTTTCCCAGTCCAGTTCCTTTACAAGAGTCCAAACTTCTGCATTCGATTTTTTTTGAACAAACCGGTACCAAAGCAAACCAATCAAACCAAGCCCAAGAACAAAACAACCAGAACCATACCCAAGCTCAGTACTCAAAAAGGAAATCACCGCAAGTCCCAAAATCATAATAATCAAAAGCCAGAACGGTACCGACGAAATGACAGATTCCTTTTCAATCAAAGCCTTTTCCTTTACACGACCAAAAATAAAATAGAAGAAAATACAACCCGCAATCATTCCAGCTTGAATAATAAAGAAAATAGAAATTTTTCCCTGATGCACAAAAAAATCATTAAAATTGTAACCGGCATAACTTGCAAAAATCATACTTGGAGGATCACCCACAAGAGTTGCAGTTCCCTCCAGATTCGACATAACAGCAAGCCCAATCATAAATGGCACAGGATTCAGCTTAAGTTTTTTAGAAAGAGCAAGAGCAATCGGAGCCATCACAAGAACAGTCGCAACATTTTCAACAAAAATCGAGATGATTCCAGTCATCGCCAGAATCAAAATGACAGCAATACCAGTGTTTGGAGAATGTTGTACCAGAAAATCAGCAATGCGGGCCGGCACCTTCGAATAAATAAAAAGCGCCGCAATAATCATGCTGCCAACATAAATCATCAAAATATTCCAGTTAATCAATTCAAAAAAAATGTGATAAAAAAGATTTCCGGCAGACTGAGTTTGCAAAAACACCTTTCCACCAAAAATAAAACCCAAAATCACAGTAATTAAAGCGACAACAGTCGTCATAATCACTTTTTTTTCCTGGAACAAAATCACAAGAAGATACATCACAACCGCAAGAGCAAGAATAATCCACTTAATTTCCATAATTACTCCCATAAAAAGTCAAAAACAAAAAATCCATCAAATCCGTATAAACAGAAAAATTTTTAGAATTTGGGCGGCTTTTGTTTCGCTTCTTAGTTCTTCCAGATTTCCTCAAAATCTAAAGGAGAACATAAATGTTTTAAAAAAGAAACAAAAACAAAACACGCTTCACAAAAACAGGCTATCCAGAGTTCCGCTATCGCTCCAGCCGCTTCCCTCGCTTCGCTCAGTCCAGTGGCCGCCTCCGGCGCTCTTCCTATCCTTGCCGCGGTTTAAACCCGCAATCAAAAAATAATTCTCTAAAAAATGGCAAATCAAACATTAAACTTAAAGAAAAGAACATCGCCGTCCTGCACGACGTATTCCTTACCTTCCTGACGATATTTTCCAGCTGCTTTAATTGCAGCTTCATCACCATATTGACGCAAATCTTCTATAGTATAAGCTTCAGCACGGATAAAACCTTTTTCAAAATCCGTATGGATTACACCAGCAGCACGAGGAGCTTTGTCACCAGCATGAATAGTCCAAGCACGACATTCGTCTGGACCGCCAGTAAAGAAGGTGCGTAATCCCATCAAATGATAAGCTTTACGTGCCAAAACAGCAAGCCCGCTTTCCTTCAAGCCCACACTTTCCATAAAATCTTTTTTGTCCTGAGGATCTTCAATTTCAGCTAAATCAGCTTCAAATTTACCACAAATCACAACAACTTCAGATTTTTCTTCGTCAGCGTATTTTTTTACGATTTCAACATATTTGTTTGTACCGTCTGCAACAGAATTTTCATCAACATTTGCAACATACAAAGTCGGTTTCATAGTCAAAAGAAACATGTCATAAACAGCCGCTTTTTCATCATCAGTTAAATCAGCAGTGCGGGCACATTTTCCATCCTGCAAAAGTGGTTTGATTTTATTTACAGCACTCTGCCATGGAGCATATTTTTTTTCTTCTTCTTTACCAAGTGAACGCACAGCACGAGTAACTTTATCCTGTCTGGTTTCAATAGTATTCAAATCAGCCTGACACAATTCCCAATTTATAGTAAGAATATCACTTTCAGGGTCAATTGGAGCAGCTTCGTTTGCATTATCACGAACATGCATAATATCAGGATTATCAAAGCAACGTACAACATGAGCAATAACTGAACATTCTCGAATATTTGCAAGAAATTTATTACCCAAACCTTCACCCTGGCTTGCACCTTTAATAAGACCTGCAATATCTACAAATTTTACAGCGGCAGGAGTTTTTTTCTTTGGATTATGCTTGCTTGCCAGAAAATCCAGTCGTTCATCAGGCAAATCAACAATTCCAATATTTGGGTCAATAGTACAAAAAGGAAAATTCTCTGCACTGGCAGGAGCCGAAGTGAGAGCCGAAAAAATAGTGGATTTTCCAACATTAGGAAGTCCGACAATACCACATTCAAGTGCCATAATATCTCCAAAATCTATAATTATTCATAATCTTCATTACAAATTCTCTAAAATTATTAAAAAAAATTGAGATGAAAATTATTATATTTGCGGTTTTAACCTCGCAAGATTCAAAGTTTGCTGGTGTTCATTCTTTTGCATTAGTTTTTCAGAATGTTCTTTGTGTCCTGCTTATTACTACCGCAAATACTTAAAACATCAGTTTGAAAGAACAGCCTGAGCCAGTTGATCAGCGCAACTTGTAGACTTAAATCCGCAAGTATTACCTGCCAATTTATCAGCAATTTCCTGAGCTTTCATACCGTCACAAAGTTTTGCAATAGCTTTAAGATTTCCATTACAACCACCATCAAACTTTATGTTAGTAATAGTTCCATCGTCATTTTTAGTAAAATGAATCATTTGGGCACAAACACCCTTTGTTTTAAAAGAAATATCCATTCTTAAAGTATAGTGAAAATACAGGCAGTTTACAAGAATAAGTTTACACGAATAAAAAATGTTTTAAATGGGGACAGACCTCAAGTTTGAAAATTTTGTTTTCAATTGAGGTCTGTCCCTGCACGTGCTGTATACTGGAATACCGACGTACGTTTTGTTGGCACGTGCTTTGAGTTTCGGCAATGTTTAATTCAAAAACTGAGGACAAAAATACCACTTTCTGCCGAAACTCAGTAACAAATTTGTTTAATAATAGAGGTCTGTCCCTGCACGTGCTGTATACTGGAATACCGACGTACGTTATGTTAGCACGTGCTGTGAGTTTTTTAACGCTTCGCTAAAACTCAAAAAAAGTTTTGTTTACTAATAGAGGTCTGTCCCTGTTTGTGTGTTTGTGAAAAACGACTGTCTGAATTTTGCTAAAACAAATATCAGGGAATTTCTAATTGACGCAATTTTTATGATGTAGTAAAATATATTACTTATTTTTTTAACAAAAAGTCATCAAAAATTGGGGATTTACTTGACTTTATAGGAGTGTAAGATAAAACCGCTAAAATAGCGCGGTTTTATCTTACTTAAAGTTTGCGTTGCAAACTTATTATTGAACTGCTGTTCCTCATTACATTACGGAACAGCGTAAAAAGTCAATCGATAGTTGAAACAATCTTCTTGACTTTTTATAGGAGTATCCGATGTTTAAAATTTTGGAGAAAAAACAACTCTCTGCCGGTGTTTTTTATATGAAAGTGGAAGCGCCGGAAATTGCTCGAAATAGAAAAGCCGGTCAGTTTGTTATTATTCAGGTTGAATCTGAATTTGGAGAAAGAGTTCCTTTGACTATAGCGGACGCAAATGCCGAAGAAGGTTGGATTGCGCTTGTTTTTCAGGCTGTTGGCGCCACTACTTTTAAGCTTTCTCAAAAAGAAGCTGGAGAAAGTTTGCCTACTGTTCTAGGTCCGCTCGGTAAACCTTCTAAAATCGAAAAATATGACAGACCTGTTTTGGTGGTTGGCGGTGGTTTTGGTGTTGCTCCATGTTATCCGATTGTGCAGGCTCATAAAGCTATTGGTAATAAAGTCATCATGGTGATTTGTGCAAGAAACAAAGATTTACTTATTTATGTTGATGAAATGAAGGCTATTTGTGATGAAGTAATCATTATGACTGATGACGGTTCTGCTGGACGTCAAGGTGTTTCAACTGTTCCTGTGAAGGAAATGTGCGAAAGTCAGTGTCCTCCTGCTGAAGTTATTGCAATTGGTCCTCCAATTATGATGAAATTCTGTGCTTTGACAACTAAGGAATATGGCGTTAAAACTACTGTTTCTCTGAATACGATAATGATAGACGGAACTGGTATGTGTGGTGGATGTCGTGTTTCTGTTGGCGGTAAAACTAAATTTGTTTGCGTTGATGGACCTGAGTTTGACGCTCATCAGGTTGATTGGGATAATATGATGATGAGAATGAAATCTTTCAAATCTCGTGAACAGGCTGATGATCACAAATGCCGAATGTTGGCTCAGGCAGATGCTTTGAAAAAATAATTTTTTTGACGTAATTGTGCGGATTTTTGAAAAAAAAATTGTCTGTCGCAATTGACGCAAATGGAAATGGAAAAATGATTAACGTAACTGAAGAATTAAATAAAATTAATGAATTGATTAAAACAAACGGAAAGCTTTCTGCAAAAGATAGAAATGCTATTCCTCAAATGGAGATGCCAACTCGCGATGCCAAAAAACGTGCACGTGAAATGGATGAAGTTGCTCTTGGTTATTCTGCTGAGCAGGCAATTGTAGAAGCTAACCGATGTTTGCAGTGTGCTAAACCTTTCTGTATGGAAGGATGTCCTGTAAACATCAATATTCCAAAGTTTATTGCTGAAATTGCAAAAGGTGAATTTAAGGCGGCTGTCGATACTATCAAGGAAACTTCGCTGCTTCCTGCCATTTGTGGTCGTGTTTGTCCTCAGGAAAAACAGTGTCAGGGAAAATGTACTGTTGGAAAAGTATATAAAAATGCTGAAAAAGCTGTTTCCATTGGTCGTTTGGAACGTTTTGTCGCTGATTGGGAACGGGAAAATGGTCAGGTAACTTTGCCAAAGATTGCTGAAAAAACTGGTAAAAAAGTTGCTGTAATTGGTGCTGGTCCTGCAGGTCTTACTGTTGCCGCTGATTGTGCACGTGCTGGTCATGAAGTTACTGTTTTTGAAGCTTTCCACAAAGCCGGCGGAGTTATGATGTATGGAATCCCTGAATTCCGTTTGCCTAAAAAAATCGTTGAAAAAGAAATTTCTAATCTTGAAAAAATTGGTGTAAAATTTGAATTGAATTTTCTTGTTGGTCGCACTAATACTTTGGAACAGATTCTTTCGGAAAAAGGTTTTGATGCTGCTTTTGTTGGAACTGGTGCTGGTCTTCCAAAATTCCTGAATATTCCTGGCGAAAATTTGATAGGTGTTTTTTCCGCAAATGAATATCTGACTCGCGCAAATCTCATGAAAGGTTATGATAAAGAACATGCTGCAACTCCAATTTACGAAGCTAAACATGTTGTTGTTTGTGGTGCCGGTAATGTTGCTATGGATGCTGCTAGAATGGCTTTCCGTTTGGGGGCTGAATCTGTTGATGTTGTTTATCGCCGAACTAGAAATGAAATGCCTGCCCGGCTTGAAGAAATTGCTCACGCCGAAGAAGAAGGTGTAAATTTCCGTTTCCTTGAAAATCCTGTAGAAGTGTTGGGAAATGAAGAGGGAAAAGTAGTTGGTGTGCGTTGTTTGAGTTATGAACTTGGAGAACCTGACGCTTCTGGTCGCCGCTCACCTGTTGCTATCCCTGGTTCTGAACACGATGTTCCTTGTGATGCAATGATTGTGGCTCTGGGAAACGGTTCAAATCCACTTTTGGTAAGCACAACTCCAGGTCTTGATGCAGATGAGCGCGGTCACATTCTTGTGGACGAAAATCAGGCAACTCATCACACAAAAGTTTGGGCTGGCGGAGACATAGTTCTGGGCGCCGCAACTGTAATTCTAGCGATGGGAGAGGGACGCAAAGCTGCAGCTTCTATAAATGAGTATTTAAAGAAATAATTAATTTTATATGTTTAAACTAATTCCATTGCGTGTGAGTTTCGTAGAAACTCAGAATTTGCCGCATGGATTTTAAGACAGCGAGTTTCGTTAGAAATTCGCTGTTTTTTTTCTAAACAGTCCCTCCATTTTTCCGATAATTTATGTATGAAAAAGAATGATTCGAAAAATACCGGAACAAAGAAAAAATCAAAAAAGAATAATAACGTTATGTTTGGCATCGGTTGTGTTGTTTTAGGACTCCTTGTCTTAATAATTTTTTTTCTTGTAAACAAAGACCAGATTTTCACAAATTTAAAAGAAACAGACTTTTTTGATAATGTATTTGGTTCAACACCACAGGTAATTGAAAATCATGAAGTTACTCAAAAAAATCAAAAAGAAGAAATTCCGTTAAAAAATGATTCTGTAATAATTACTATAGAAAATGAAAATTCCAAAATGAGCGGCGAAGAAAAAAAAGATATTCAGAAAGGAATTCTTGAATCTGCGCATCAAAATGAAATTTCTAAAAATGATGATTTATCGGAAATAGTTCAGGAACAAAAAAATGTACAGAATAAAAATGAATCTCAAAAAACTGAAAAAAATCAGGAAAAATCACAAGAACAAAATAATCAGAAAAATGTAATACAAAATGAACAAAAAAAAGAAGAGCAGGTTAAACAGACAGTTCAAAACATAGACTTGCAGCTTTGTTTTGTTTTGATTGATGGTGATGGTCTTGTTGTACGAAAAATGATAAAACGTACAGTTCCAAAAAATGATTCGCCGTTAACAAATGCTATTAATCTTCTGCTGAAAGGTCCTGATTATACAAAATCATCAGAAAAAAATTGTATGACTGTCATTCCGCGAAATACAAAATTGTTAAGTGCAAAAGTTCAGAATGGTGTGGCTTATTTAAACTTTAATGAAGCTTTAGAAATCAATGAATATGGAGTTGAAGGCGTAATTCATTCACTTGAACAGATTGTTTTCACAGCAACATCATTTTCGACTGTAAACAGCGTACAATTCTTGATAGATGGAAAAAAGCGTGAATATCTGGGAAGTGAAGGACAATGGATCGGTTCCCCACTTTCGAGAGAAAATTTTTAAATTAAACTTTTAGAAAATTCCTGTATGTCTGAAAAAAGCAACAAACAGAAATAAAGTTAATGCTGAAAAAATAGTTGTCCAAACAAGAATTTGACCTGCAAGTTCACTGTCGCCACCCATTTGGTCTGCCATTGCAATGCTGGCCACAGCTTCGGGGGTTGCAAATAAAGCAAAAAGAGCTGCATATTCTGCTGGTGAAAAATGTGGAAAACCAAAAACTGGCGGTAAAAAAATGCACATTGTCATTCCAATTGCCGGAGCCAAAATTAATCTTGCAAATGTACTGACAATGATTTTCGGTAATAATTTTTTGACTGCTGAAAACTGAAACTGTCCGCCCAAAATTATAAGCGAAAGCCATGGCGCCATGGAACCGAGTGCATCAAAAGCCTTGAAAATAAATCTTAAATTTGATGTTGAGAAGCGCCATGAACCGCAAAAAGGACGAATTGCAACACAAAACATTCCGAGCGCAACACCTTGAATTAATGGATTTTTGATGATTTCTTTGAAGACGTGAACGAACATATTATCATCAGATTTATTTTCATCACGATTAAAAATGGAAAGAGAAATAACTGCAAGAATATTGTAAAGAGGTACAGAAAATGCTGAAATCAATGATGCCAAAATCATCCCTTCGTCACCAATGATATTAAAAGCGAGTGGCAAACCGATTGTTGCATAATTAGAACGATAAAAAGCCTGATGAATTACACCTTTTTGATTTGGATTTTTTTCACAAAAAATAATCCAAACAAGACCGATTATAAATAGCACAAGGATAACAAGAACTACAAAAAGGACAACATTCCATCGAATTTCGCCAAGATTTTCTATTTTATAGATGTTAACGAACATCATTGCAAAAAAGCCATATTTAAAACAGAATTTATTTCCTGCTTTGACAAAGTGTTCATCGATCACACCTGTTTTGCGGGCAATAAATCCAAACAAAGCAACTAAAATAATAGGAAAAACAGCGTTGAGCGAAAAAAGAAGGTCATTCATAAGACGGCATTTTATAACTTTTTGACTTTTTTGTTAAGCAAAAAAACAAGGTCTGTCCCCGGTTGCTTCCGTCTAGTGTAAAATTAGTTTAAACCGAGGTCTGTCCCTATTTAAAAAATAAAATCTGCACCCGTAAGCAAAATCAAACAAAAACAAGCACGTGCAGGGACAGTTCTCTATTAGTAAACAAATTTGTTACTGAGTTTCGGCAGAAAGTGGTATTTCTGTTTACCAGTTTTTAAGTTAAACATTGCCGAAACTCGCAGCACGTGCCAACATAACGTACGTCGGTATTCCAGTTTTCTGCACGTGCAGGGACAGACCTCGATTAGTAAACAAAACTTTTTTTGAGTTTTAGCGAAGCGTTAAAAAACTCACGGCTCGTGCAAACTAAATGTATGTTGGTACATCAGTTGAAAACACGAGCCAGGGACAGTTCTCTATTAGTAAACAAATTTGTTACTGAGTTTTGGCGAAATTGTATTGTTGTTGTAATGTTTATTTTGATATGCCGAAACTCGCAGCACGTGCCAACAAAACGTACGTCGGTATTCCAGTTTTCAGCACGTGCAGGGACAGACCTCGCTTTAAAATCCTCTATTGTTAATCTCTTCAAATTATGTTATATTTTTGTTTATGAAAGTTGCAATTTTTTTTGGTTCAAAATCTGACAAAGATACGATGAAAAAGGCTGCCGACGTTTTGAATGAGTTCGGCGTGGATTTCAAGGCATATATTATTTCGGCTCACAGAGCTGGTGCTTTGCTTAAAAAAACTGTTGAGCAGGTGGAAAATGAAGGTTGTAAAGTAATTATTGCCGGTGCAGGTCTTGCAGCAGCTCTCCCGGGTGTTATTGCAGGAATTACTACTTTGCCTGTTATTGGGGTGCCTCTTGAATGTGTTAGCGATAAGTCAAATGGTCTTGGCGGAATGGATGCTTTATTGAGCATTGTGCAGATGCCTCCTCAGATTCCTGTTGCAACGGTGGGAATTAACAGTGCAAAAAATGCGGCTTATCTTGCTTTGCAGATTCTTGCGTTACAGGATGATATTCTGGCTAAAAAATTAAAGGATTTTAGGGCAAAACTTGCAGCTGATTCGGAAGCAACTGGTCTGGATGTGAAGTTTTAGGGAATTTTGGGGCGTTGCGGGGCGATGTTGCGGCGTTTCTGAAGATTTGTTTAATTTTTTTTTGTAAAATATGTTTGCCCCGCTAGAAAGGGTAGCGAGCAACGTAGTGCGAGCGAGGGGAAGTCTTTCCCCTCCTTTATGTTTTTATTTAGGAGTTTTTTATGGCATCTTATAAAGAATCTGGTGTTGATGTTGAAGAAGGTTATCGTGCGGTTAATAAATATAAAGAACATGCAAAAAGAACTGCTATTCCTGGTTTGCTGACTGGGCTTGGAAGTTTTAACGGTATGTTCGAAGTGCCTAAGGGGATGAAAAATCCTGTTATCGTTAGTGGTACTGATGGTGTGGGTACAAAACTGGACATTGCTTTTAAAATGAAGAAATATGACACTGTGGGTATCGATTGTGTTGCTATGAGCGTGAATGATATTCTTTGTTCTGGTGTGCAGACTTTGTTTTTCCTTGATTATGTTGCTTGTGGTAAACTTGAATCTGATGTTGCTGCTGACCTTGTAAAAGGTGTTGCCGACGGTTGTGTTGATACTGGTTGTGCTTTGCTTGGCGGAGAAACTGCTGAAATGCCTGATTTTTATGATGATGGCAAATATGATTTGGCCGGTTTTGGAGTTGGCGTTGGTGAAAAATCAGAAATGATTACTGGTGAAAATATTAAAGAAGGTGATGTTCTGATTGGTCTTTCTTCTACTGGTGTTCATTCTAACGGTTTTAGTCTTGTGCGCAAGCTTGTGCAGAATTTTGATGATCCTTTTGTTTTGGACGGAAAAGATACTGGTAAAACTATTGGTGAAGTGCTTTTGACTCCAACCCGTATTTACGTTAAGCCTGTTATGGAAGTTTTGGAAAAATACCGAAAAGCTATTCATGGTATGGTTCATGTTACTGGTGGAGGTTTTTACGAAAATATTCCTCGTATGTATCCAAAAGCTGAAAATGGTAAAAAGCAGCTTATTTCTGTGATAAAACGCGACAGTTGGGATATTCCTCCGGTATTTGGTGAGCTTATTCGTCGCGGTGCTGATTTGGATAGCATTTATAACACTTTTAATATGGGTATTGGTTTTGTGCTTGCTGTAAATGCAAAAGAAGCTGATGATATTTTGGATATGTTCAATAAAAATGCTTCTAAATATCATAAAGATTATTGTCCAGATATGAAAGCATATAAAATTGGTCGTGTTGAATATGCAAAAGGCGATGTAAATGGTCAAAAAGACGCTGTGATTTTTGAAGACTAGAAGTAATTGAATAATTTAGGAATTGTTAATGGATAAAATTAAGACAGCTGTGCTTGTAAGTGGCGGCGGAACAAATCTTCAGGCTTTGATTGACTATGAGGCGGAAAAGGCATGTGATTGTCCTTATGAAATTGTTGTTGTTATAAGTGATCATAAGGATGCTTTTGCGTTGGAGCGGGCTCAAAAAGCTGGTATTCCAACGGCTGTAACTTCTCCTTTTAGTGTGATGGGAAAGGAAACGGCTCAGCGCGCAACCAGAGATGAAAAACGTCTTGCTGTTTCTGATGCTATGCTTTGTGTATGTAAAAAGTATGATGCAAAGGTGATTGTGGAAGCTGGCTGTCTTACTGTTTTGTCTGGTGATATTTTAAAAGTTTTTTCTGACAGAATTATTAATCTGCATCCTGCATTACTTCCGAAATTTGGTGGGGTTGGAATGTGGGGACATCATGTTCACGAAGCTGTTCTTGCTGCTGGTGAAACCGAAAGCGGTTGTACTGTTCATCTTGTAAATGAAGTTTGTGATGGCGGAGAAATACTTTTGCAAAAAAAAGTTCCTGTCCTGCCTGATGATACGCCGGAAACACTTTATGCTAGAATTGCACCAAAGGAGCACGAAGCCTTGCTTGAAGGGCTTTTGCTTATTTGTAATCGTTTGTGATTTTTACGAAGTTTTATTGATTTTATGAATACGCTTGTAAATACTACGCTTTGTTATATCCAAAAAGATGATTGTTATCTGATGATTCATCGTGTAAAAAAGTTAAATGATTATAATAAGGACAAGTGGATTGGCATTGGCGGCAAATTTGAAAATGGAGAAAGTCCTTTTGACTGTGTAAGACGCGAAGTTTTAGAAGAAACAGGACTTATCCTGAATGAAAAAAAACTTGAATATCGTGGAATTGTGACTTTTGTTTGCAGAAATTCAGAAGCTCCTGATGGTCTGTTTACTGAGTTTATGCATATTTTCTGGTGTGATGATTTTGACGGTTCTTTGATTGCCAGTGATGACTGCAATGAAGGAGTGCTGGAGTGGATTCCAAAATCAGCTATGAATGATTTACCGCACTGGAAAGGAGATGAAATCTTTCTTGAATTGATTGAAAAACGAGTTCCTTTTTTTTCGCTTAAATTAAACTATGATGAAAAAGGAAATCTTATCGAATCGAAAATTTCCTAACCTATAAAATCATAGTAAGATTTTTTTTATATGAAATTTTGTTGAATTGTCATTTTTTTTCAGTTTCTTTCGCAGGTATTGACAATTTTTATGCTTTCATCTATTATCTTTAATACTTTTATCTTTTTTCATAGGAGGTTAATTCCAATGGATAGTTTTGTGTTTATTAGTAGTTTTAAGTTTGGACTTAGTCTCCTTATGGTCGCAAGAGATTAAATCCTCGCTTAAAATACTATTCTCATTTCGTCCACACTTCCTCGCGGTGTGATTGTGTCGTGTTCGGTTATGCCGAAAATCAGTTTATTTATTATTTTTAAGAATTTGTGTCAGCTGAAAGAGTTTGAGCGCAGTGTATTTTTCTTTTTGGAGAATTCACTGCAAACAAAGTGATTTTTTTGTGCTCAATCATTTTGTTTTTATGATTTTCTGGCACTTTTCTATGTTGCAATTCTTCTGATTTAGTTTTTGGGATAATTATCAGGTGAAATTTGCTTTTTTTGTGTTCGGAGTATTATCTAAAATGAAAGAAAAAACTGAAAAACTTCATTTGTCGCGTTTTATTAGGCGATATGCGTTTTTGTATGTAATTGCTGTGCTTGCCATGATGAGTGGAACTATTTTGGATATGATTTTTCCAATAATTATGCAGCATATTGTTGATGATGTTTTGATTGCACGCAAAATGGAAGTTTTTAGGGGGCTTTTGTTAGCCGTGCTGTCGGTTGGTGTGGGAAGATTTATTTTTCAATATGTAAAAGAGTTTTTGTGTGATGTATGCGGAAGTAAAATTGCTTCTGAAGTGCGCATTAATCTTTTTCAGAAAATTCAAAGTCTCTCTGCAAACTTTTTTGATGGAATAAATAGTGGAGAACTGATGAGCCGCGTTAAAGATGACGTAGACCGCATCTGGGATATTACTGCCTATATGGGCATTCTGATGGCGGAAGTTCTTGTACGTGTAATTTCCACAATTTACTTTATGATAAAGATAAACTGGATGCTTGCAATCCTGCCGATTCTGGGAATGTTTGCTGCCGGTGCAATTGCTATTTTGATGGAAAAACATTTGGACTGTCTGTATGGAGATCTTGCGCAGAAGAATTCTGAATTAAATAATACTGCTGCAGAAAATCTTTCTGGTGTAAGAACGGTTAAGGCTTTTGCAAAAGAAGGTTTTGAGATTGCTAAATTTCATAAACACAATCAAAAGTATTATGAATTAAACATTGATTTGAGCCGTGTTTTTGTAAAGTATAATCCTATGATTCAGCTGATTGGACGTGCTCTAAATGTACTTATCATTTTTTTGGGCGGTATGATGGTTATAAAAGGAAGTTTTTTTGGAAATGAACTTTCGATAGGTGAACTGACGGCTCTTGTGTCTTATGTTGGCAATATGATTTGGCCGATGGAAATGCTTGGCTGGCTGACAAACGGTTTTTCAAGTGCGAAAGCTTCTTTGAAACGAATTGACAAGATTTATGCTGAAATTCCAAACATTCAGGATAAATCTGCATTGCAGGAGTCTGATTTTGATGAGGATTTAAAATCTGCTTTGTTCACAAGTGATGATTTGTGCGGAAACATCAGTTTTGAGAATGTCTGCTATGAATCTGGCGAAAGGGAAATTCTGCATGATGTAAGTTTTGATATAAAGGCTGGTCAAACTCTTGGAATTATGGGAGCTACTGGTTCTGGAAAAACTACTATCATCAATCTTTTGAAAAGAATGTATGATGCAACTTCGGGTAATATCAAGATGGACGGAACTGATATAAAAGAAATTCCGCTTCCTGTTTTAAGAAGATCGATTGCGTGCGTTATGCAGGATATTTTCCTTTTCAGTGATACGATTGACGGTAATATCCGTCTGGGTTCCAAGGAAACAATGACAAAAGCTCAGGTGCGCATGGCTTTGGAAAAATCTCATTCTGCTGAATTTGTGGATAAGATGGAAGAAAAAGAACAAACTGTTATCGGAGAAAGAGGTGTAGGATTAAGTGGCGGACAAAAACAGCGCATTACGATTGCTCGTGCTCTTGCCAGAAAAACTCCTGTACTTGTTCTTGATGATTCCACTTCGGCACTTGATACTGAAACTGAGTTGGAAATTCAGCATGTTTTGGCTGAGCTTTCTGGTATGACCAAAATTATTATTGCTCACAGAATTAGTGCGGTACGAAATGCGGACAAGATTATTGTGCTGGATAAAGGAAGAATTGTGGAGGAAGGAACTCACGAAGAGCTTCTTTTGAAAAACGGTTTGTACAAAGAAACTTACGATTCGCAGTATTGATTTTGATGGTCATTTTTGCATTTTTTTTGATGAAAGACTGTAAAAAAGTTTTAATTTGTTTTGTTTGGATGTAAATGGTGAGCGCTGGGAACCCCTGCGAAGCAGTCTCCGAAGGGGATGAGCGGTAGCGAAGGGTGGACATAGCGTCCCCGAAGGGGCACCTCAGATTATTAAAGGGAGAAGTATGAATAGTTTTAAACAAGATGAACAGCTGGTAAAAAAGTCGAATTTTGAGACGATGCCGAGGTTGTTTAAATATCTTTTGAATTATAAGGGAAAAATTGCGGGCGTTTTTGCGTGTATGGCGATTGGTACTACGGTTGATTTGATTAATCCTCTTTTGTGTGAGCGTGCGATTGATCAATATATTATGAAAGCGCAAATTCCAGGTCTTGTAAGGATTATTATTTTGAGTGCCATAATTAACATTCTGGCGGTGCTTGCAATGAAAATCCGTATGATTTTGATGGCGAAAACGAGCAATAAGGTTATCCAAAATTTGAGGCAGGAACTTTACAACCACATTCAGTCGCTGGATTTGTCTTTTTTTGATTCTCGACCGTCTGGAAAGATTCTTGCAAGAATTATTGGAGATACGAATTCGCTGAAGGATATTATCGAAAATGCGGTTACGACGCTGATTCCAAATATGGTGACTGTAGTAGCTGTTATGGTGATTATGTTTGTGAAAAACTGGCGGCTGACGATTGCTTCGCTATGTACGCTGCCACTTTTGATTGGTGGTGTGATTTTGATTTCTTCGATGGCGGAAAAACATTGGAAGGCGAAAAGGCAGAAATCATCGAACATGAATGCGTTTATCAATGAAGATTTGTCGGGAATTAAGGTGATTCAGAGTTTTAGGGCGGAAGATGAAACTGATAAGACTTTTCAGCAGCTTGTTTGGGCGGACAGAAATGAGTTTATTCGCGCTGTAAGATGGTGCGATGCTTTTGGTTCCTGGATTGATATTTGTTGGGGAATTGGAACGCTCATGATGTATTATGTTGGTGTGAAAGTTCTTGGAATTGAAAATGTTTCGATTGGAACTTACATTGCGTTTGGAACTTACATCGGTATGTTCTGGCAGCCAATTATGAATCTGAGCAATTTTTATAATCAGTTTGTGAATGCGGCTAGTGGTGCTGAACGTATTTTTGAAATTATTGATACAAAGGCGAATGTAAAAAGTTCTGCTGATGCTCCGAAAATGTCTGTGATTAAAGGAAATGTTCAGTTTAAGAATGTTACTTTTGGTTATGAGGAAGATGTGAAGGTTCTGCAAAATGTGGATTTTGATGTGAAAGCGGGTGAAACTATTGCGCTTGTTGGTCCGACTGGAGCTGGAAAATCTACGGTTGTGAATTTAGTGAGTCGTTTTTATGATGTGGATGACGGTTGTATTTTGATTGACGGTATTGACATTCGAAGAGTACAGCTTGATTCCTTGCGAACTCAAATGGGTATTATGACGCAGGATAATTATATTTTTAGCGGCACAATTCGTGAAAATATTATGTATGGTAAGCTTGATGCATCTGAAGAGGAAATGATTGCGGCAAGTAAGGCTGTTCATGCCGATGATTTTATCAAAAATCTGAAAGATGGTTATGATACCAAGCTAACTGCTCGCGGTGGTGAACTTTCTAACGGTCAGAGGCAGCTCGTAGCTTTTGCAAGAACTATGCTTTCGAATCCAAAGATTTTGATTTTGGATGAGGCTACTTCAAGTATAGATACTAAAACTGAAATTTTAGTTCAGGCGGGAATTGCAAGTATGCTTAAGGGAAGAACAAGTTTTGTAATTGCACATCGTTTGTCAACTATTCAAAATGCTGACCGAATTTTTGTTATTGATAAAGGTGGCATTTTGGAAAGTGGAACTCCAACTGAACTAATGGAGAAAAAGGGTGCTTACTATAATTTGCGTCAGGCTCAATTTGGTGTAAGTTAGAATTAAACATGGAAAAGACAGGCAGAAAGAGGCAGATCTTGGTTTTCAGTCAAGGTCTGTCCCTGCACGTGCTGAACGCTAAAATACCAATGAACGCTTTGTTATGCACGTGCTGCGAGTTTTTTTTAACGCTTACGCTAAAAACTCGAAAAAAACATAGTTTAAATCAAAGCTTTTTTTCTGTTTGAAAAATACACCTCTGGTTGTGTACATAATTGTTTTTTTTCTGATTTTTTGGTAATTTAAAATATATTTTTTTACGCATAGGATTTTGTTTGATTTAAATTAGAGTTTCTGCAGAACAACTCTTATTGGAAAGTTTATGGAAAATGACAAATTAATAGAAGAAAAAACTCTACATTCGGGATTTGTTGCAATAATTGGCAGACCAAGTGCTGGAAAATCTACATTTTTAAACACCGCTTGTCAGGAAGAAGTGAGCATCGTATCTCCGATTCCGCAAACAACCCGAAACGCAATCAAAGGAATTGTTAATACATCATATGGGCAACTCGTATTTATAGATACTCCAGGTTATCATGATTCTGAAAAAAAATTGAATCTCCGCTTAAAAAATGTAACTGAAAATCAACTTGAAGATATTGATGGAGTGCTTTACATTATCGATTCTACACGCGAAATTGGTGAAGAAGAACAGCATACGGCAGCCTTGCTAAATAATCTTCAACAAAAAACAGTTGTTGCCATAAATAAAACAGATTTGCCGACATCCAAAAGTGAAAAAGCAATGAAGTTTATCAAAGAAAATCTTCCTCTAGTTGATAGTGACTCTATTTTTGAAATTTCTGCACAAAAAGACATTGGAATAAACGAAGTTTTAAAATCACTGTATAAAAAAGTACCCGAAAATCCTCCTATTTATGATGAAGAACTTTACACCGATCAAAATCTTTCATTTAGGATCTGCGAAATCATTCGTGGCGAGGCGATAAACAGACTTGAGCAGGAAATTCCGCATGCCGTTTATGTCGAAGTTGCTGATGTGGAACACAGAAATGAAGGTAAAAAACTTTGGATCAGGGCTTTTTTATGTGTAGAGCGCGACAGCCAGAAAGGTATTGTCATTGGAAAAAATGCTTCCAAAATCAAAGAAATTCGTCTTGCCGCCATCAAAAAACTCAGTCAGATTTACATCCAAAAAATTGACCTTGATTTACAGGTAAAAGTCGACAAAAACTGGCGCCAGCGCGATTACACCCTCAACAAACTCATTCCAAAAAGTTGATTAAAAAATAGCAGATTTTGTTTACACATACTGGACGTTGAAAAAATAATACACCTTCCAGCACATGCCCAACAAAATGTTTATTTGAATTTCAGCTTCCAGCACGTGCCATTTCGTCTTTTACACAAATTATGACCGTCGCTGCTACTATTTTGTAAGTTTTTTTCATAGCCAAATGTCGTTTTTTCTTATTTTAATATTTTGGGTGGCTTTTTGCTTCGCAAAAAACAGGCTTTTCAGGGTTCCGGCGTCAAAGC
>SAMEA104315430__coassemble_228_pt1 | contig 28886 bp, 29 predicted proteins | sample SAMEA104315430__metabat2_low_PE_026 | metagenome-assembled genome bin SAMEA104315430 (sample SAMEA104315430) | gut metagenome | biome: Monkey gut; feature: monkey-associated habitat; material: faeces | place: China | collected 2013 | reverse complement strand
CTTTTAATAATATTAATATAAAGATATAAGTTAGAAAACCTATCAGTATCTGTAATAATAATTTTATTACTGTTTCTTCTAAACAAATTTTATTAAAAATTAATAATATCAAAGCCATTATAATTGATGCCACAAGAGGTTTCCACGATGCTAAAATCTGTTTAAAAACACCGAAATTAAACATTTTATATGCCATATAACAATCAATAAAATAATATATAAAAGCAAAAAATAGTTTTCCAATAACAACAGCTTTCATTCCAAAAGGAAATGTAACACAAATAGATAATAAAATAACAGGCGCTTTTATGAAGTCAAGTTTCAAAGATAAATCAGACCTACCAATAGCATTCATCAAGTTTATATTCAAAATCTGTAAAGGAGAAAATATAGAAGATAATGAAAGCCAAAACAAATAGTCTGCGGCAATTATCCATTTATCTGTTAATAAAACGACAATCATAGTTTTTGATACAATTGCTAAACCAAACATTGCAGGATAAACACATAATGCTGTTAGTTTAATCAATCTTTTAAATATAGTTAATAACTCGTTCTTATCATTTTGCAATGCAGATAGCATGGGAAAAGTCGATGTTTGAAGAACCCCTGTCAAAGTTGCAGTTATTAATACAGGATATTGCATTGCTCGTGTATAATATCCAAGCTTTTCTGTAGTAAATAACTTCCCAATAAGCAAATCATGTATATTAGAAATTACAGTTGCAACAATCCCTGATAATAATAATTTGGAACCATATGAAAATAATGATTTAAAAGATTTGATTGAAAATCCTGTTCTTGGTATCCATTTACCCAATAACCAATATAATAAGACAAGACATAAATTTCTAACGATTTGTTGTATAACTAATGCCCATACACCCAAACCATTATTAGCAGCTATAATTGCAACAACACCGGAAATAATTGTCGTAATAAGATTTATAACTGCTATACTTCTAAAATTAATACTTATTTGTAATTTTGCACTTTGAACTACCGTCAAAGAGTTTAATATAATAATGATAAATAATACTCTTGAAAGCGGTATTAACATCTCATTATCATAAAATTGTGCAATAATAGGAGAGCAGAAATACAATATTAAATATAAAAGAAGACTTATAACTACATTAAAAATAAGGGTAGTTGAAAAATCTACTTCATCTCGATCAATTTTCTGTATTAAACCTTTTGAAAATCCACTATCTATAAAGACATTAGCCAAAGTCAAAAAAACAGTTAACAAACCTACAGTTCCGTAATCACTAGGTGACAACATTCTGGCTAAAATTATACTTATAACAAAAGATAACAGTTGTACAGAAAATTTCTCTATAGCATTCCAAACCATACCAATTTTAGTCTTCTGTTTAATAATATTTACATCAGTCATCATATCTCCATCTTAAACAAGTAAAGTTAAACATAGAACATTTTCTTGGCAAATGATTCAGTTTCTTTTTGTATTATCTTAATATTTCCTCTGTCATTAATAACAATTGAATTGTCAAGAAGAGTTGTATTATACAAAAGAGCATTAACCCCAATACTACAATTATTTCCAATATCTTTATCACCAATAACAGCGGCTCCAGCCCCCATAGAAAAGAACTCACCTATACGAGGTCGTAAATCATCACTTGTTCCAGCCGTATTTATAGTACAATTTTGGCTAATATAAAGATAATTGGAATAATCAGCATTTCCTATAACAGAACCAACCGGATGAGCTAACCACATTATATCTGGCACCTTAGCTTTATAAGACATCATAAAACTATGCAGAACTCTATTCAAATACATTATTTTATCACAAATTATTTTATCCTGTCTTTCATACCATAAATAATTGCTTAAATATACAAGAAAAGTAGCATATTGGTCTGCATGCAAATGAGAAAAAAAAGTATTCCCCTTTCCATCAGTATAGGATGAATTTTTAATATGTAAGAAACAATTTTCACATTTGTTTAAAGCTTTTTCTACATCACTAATAGATAATCTACTTGAAACATCTATACCATCTGGAAAGAAAAAACAAATTTGTTTTTGTATATATTCTAATAGTTGAGAAACATCTAGGCTTAATTTCATTTTAATCACCTTTATTATGAAATATTTTTTTCATTCGCCATTCAATCCTATTCAAGATCTTTATGATAAAACTTGGGGCAAAAGCTATCGGAAAAGTTTTAATCCATACTGAAAAATATTCCTTAGTATTTTCATATAGAATATGATTACATCTCATATCATAAGGCTTTGATTTATCTAATCTATAACATTTTATAGAATCTCGAATAAAACCGTTGATATCTTTTTTATAAATACTTTCCATAGTCTTCTTTGAAAAACCGTTTTTTACAGCAGTATCAAGTAAGAGCTTTTTATATTGATGTACCCAAACTTCGTATAAATTAAAACCTCCAGAATTTCCCATCCTTGCAGCCACATATGGATTTTTAGTAACAATCATTTTTTTATTACCATTCATTGTTTCTAAAGCAATATGTGCATGAAGAAAATAAGTTCCATAATATTTCTTTGGATTCTGAATATTCAAAAAAAGTTCTTTCTTTATAATAGTCGCAGAAAGATATGTTATAGAAAAACCTAACGTCTTTATAAATAAATTTTTATCATAAGTAATTAAATCATTATCACCAAGTATTTTTAATCGAGGTATTGTAGCTTCATTTATTGATTTTTCAAAAATAGCAGAATTTAGATTTATATAATCCGGTTTTTCATAATTAATCAAATCTATAATATGATTTATTGCACCATCTAATAAATAATCATCATCTGAAAAAAGAAGAACATAATCTCCTTTTGCATGTTCCAAACAACTCAGAAAATTAAAATCCATTCCACCGTTCGATTCTGCACAGTAATATGATATCTTATTACACTGTATAAGCGGTTGTAACACTTCTTTAGTATCATCTGTTGATGCATTATCACAAACTATAACTTCAATATCATCCGTTAATTGTTCAAGTATGCTGTTAAGAGATTTTAAAATATATTTACCCCTATTATATGTAGGTACTGCAATTGTAAGTTTCATATAAAATCCTAATTTTTTAATTTTTTTCTATAATAATCAATAGTAAAGTTAATTCCTTCATTAAAAGATATTTCAGGCATAAAGCCTGTATCTTTTGTTAATTTAGTTATATTTACACAAGAGCTTATTGATTTTTTTGATTGCTGATCTATTAAGCCAATTCCTAGATTTATCTTTTTATTAATTTTTGAATGAATAATCTCAATATAATATTTTAAAGCATGAAATTCTCCACTCCCTATTCCATAAACAGAATCAGATTCTCCTTTTTCATATATATATATAAGAGCTCGTGCAACTTCCGAAACATAAAGAAAATCCCACATCTGTTCAAGTTTGCCATATTTTGGAGATTCACCTTTTAATAAAGAAACTATTGTATACGTTAAAATATTATCCTCCGTTCTTCCCGGGCCATAAGTACTCGGAAGAATTGCCCAAATAAATTTTTGATGTCTTTGTCTTGCAATTGATTCTAATAAATAATGAGTTGCGGTTTTACAAGCTCCATATATATCGATTGGGGCTTGCTTTATATCATAATCTATCATCTCAGGTGTAGCAGCATATTCTGCAACGGTTCCAGTTCCAATAAATAAATTACAATTTACTCTATAAGCTAAATCCAAAGCTTTTATACTTGATTCTATATTTGCAAGTTGTATATCTCTATTATTTTTATCTCGATTATCAACTCCTCCCCAACCAAGATGAAAAAAACAATCATATTCATCATATGGTAAAATAACATCAAAAGTAATGTAAGAACACTCAACATAGTGAAGAAGTTTATTTCTTGATTCTTTTTTATGTGAAGTTAATACAGTAACATCAACATTTTGTTCTATTAATTGAGAAACAAGATATGATCCTATAAATCCTGTTCCACCAGTAACTATAACTCTCTTCACTATTTAAACTCCAAGTTTCTTTATCATATTTTCCATTTCAGAAAACTGGCCCATATCAAGCCATGCTTTTTCTGAAACAGGGAATACTCCAACTTTTTCACCTTTATCAATATATCTTTGAGCTAAATCAGGCAAGTGTATAAATTCACCCTCTTTTAAATCATCTATTACTTCTGGCTCAATCATATACAAACCTGTATTAATTAAAAATGAAAAACTTGGCTTTTCAATCATTTCTTTTATAGCACCATTGTCATCAGTTTTAATAACACCATATGGGATTACAACATCTTTCATTGAACACACAAAAGTAATTTTATTACCCTGTTTTTTATGTGTTTTATAAATACATTCATAATCTGCATCAACAAGAATATCACAATTTGATAAAAAGAAAGTTTTATCGATTTTTCCTTTTAACAATTTTAAGCCACCACCAGTTCCTAGAAATTCAGTTTCAGTTACATAATCCAAACTATAATTTTTTTCAAGATCAGCCATATAAGCTTTTATCATATTAGCTTTATGATTTAGAATCATATATACATCATTACAACCATACTTAGTAAATGAATTAATAATTCGTTCTGTAATAGAAATATCTCCAATTGGAATCAGTGGCTTAGGAAGAATCTTTGTATATGGATACAGTCTTGTTCCCTTACCACCAGCCTGAATAACCAAAGGAACATTTTTTAAGAAATCTGTTTTACCATGAATGCTGTCATCATCGTTATCAACAACACTAATCAATTTTTTTTCACTATTAACTATCGGATAGATTACACGAATTCGATTTTTTTGTTCTTCCTTAACCTCTGTCATTGAAGAATATAATTTAGGATCTTTATTCATAGCCTGGGTGATACTATCAGACAAACTACCCCCTTTTAAAAAGAAATTTCTCATATCACCATTGGAAAATAAACCAATAACAGTACTATCAGAATCAATAACAATTACAGCTTTTATTAATTCTTTTTCCATTTTTTCTATAGTTTGTCTAACTGTAAAAGTTGAATCAACACAATATTTTTCAAAACCTTCCATAATCCATCCTCTTATGCTAAAGCTATTTTCATCACATTAACAGCATGATTAATATCATTTGTATTCTCTTTGATACCATTCATTATATCATAGAAAAATTTCATTTCTTCCATATATTTATCATTTGGCTGTTCATTATATTTTGCAATTTCAATTCCGTTTTTTATAACTCTACTGTTTGTTATATCAAAGCGATATGTACTATCAGACGTTAAAATTTCACAATAACGCTGAGTCTCTCTTCCACAATAATCTAAATGTAATTCAAGTAATTTATCCTTATATCTGGCTATATATATAGCTAAATCCTCACTATCAATTTCTAGATTAGAATATTTACCATATAACTTCTCAACCTGTTCAGGAAAACCAAAAAAATAACTCAAATAATCCCATTCATGAATTAAATCTATTAGGACTCCACCTCCCATATTTTTATGGGCACTATAAGTTTTACGGTAATCTGTTTCAGGTCTCCAATCTGGTAAATAGGAAGAACTTATGGCTCTAACGCTGAAAGTCTGACAATTTTCAATTACTTTTTTTGCTTCCAATAAAACTTTCGTATATCTTAAAGGACAGGCTACATAAAATTTCTTCCCAGGTATTTCAATATCCGAAAAATCGAAATCTGTTTTGTCGAAAACGGGTTTTTCAACAAAAAAATTATCCGAATAATCTAAAATTTGCTTTATGGTTATATAGTGTAAACTGGTAGGATTAGCAATTATTATAGCATCATATTTTCCAGGTAATTCAGAAACATCGTAATATTGTTTGTGTATAATATCGAAAATATCCTGTGGTAGCTCAGATTTTGAAGATCGTAATAAATCTATAACCATAGTTTCATCTTTTTCTTTTCCAAGAGAATATATATTACGAATATGCCTTTTTCCAATTGAACCAGATCCTACTACACAGACTTTCATTTACGCCTCTATCTTATTAATGATATTTAAGATTTCATTATCCTTAGCAAAAGAGTGTAATACCTTAGAATCATCACCTTTTAGCCAGGTAAAGAAAGCATCTATCTCATCCATATACGCATTTTCTATAATGTTATCGCAATATCTATTATCTTTTTCTATAGAATCATATGTTGGAATTGTATCAAAGTCTTTTGTTTCAAAGTTATAATTCTGTAATGAAGCAGGTGTTCCACACCATGAAATCTCTAACTTCTCATTAAATATTTCAATTCGCCTTATAGCTTTTCTTGCAACTACATCAACAGCAATTTGTCCTTTATTTCCGTTTTCATGTTCTATTTGGAGTAAATAATTATCTGGATAATTCAAATCTAAATTAGATAAATTATCTTTTAATATGGAAACATTTTTTATATCACCAAAACACTTAACAATCCAAGGCAATTCTATAGCTAGAATTTCCCTACACCCATTTGTCCTTTTATCTCCAACAAAAAAACTCTTATAGTTTTCCCATGGATGCCAGTCCGGCAAATACTGTCCTGTATGATAAAGGTAGTTAACTTTTTGACCTTCAACTTTATTAATCATCCATTGAACATCTTTTCTATAGAGAAAAGTCGAAGACAAAAATAATTTTACTTTATTTTGATTAATGAATTCTTCATATCCATCTTGAACCAAATTTATTTCGGTAAATACATTAACCGAATTGGCAATTAATTCTGAAATTACAGCCTTATGGGATAAAGGAGAAGTACACACAAAAGCTGCTTCTATTTTGTTTGCATTACAAGCCTCACTTATCGTAGAAAAAACTTTTATTTTATACTCATCTTCAACTGATTTAGCACGTTCTATATTCGTATCAACACCGAAAATTGTTAATGAAGAATCATATTGTTTCATCAACCTGATTCTTCTTCGTCCCATTGAACCTAAACCAACTACTATTACATTCATATTTCTTCCTTAAACCATTACCACAACATCAATTTGTCATGTTCTTCCTGAGAAATAAAAGGTGCCATATCTTCCAAGGAAGGTGTTGCAAATGAGCCATCAGGATTCATTCTAGACATTACTTTTGGTGTGACAGGATCATCCAATCTTTCTTCGACTTCAAGTAATACGTTTCCTTTCGCAGCAAAGAATTCTTTTAACGAATTACAAACTTCACCATTATTATGACAAACCATATAATCAAAACCAAATGCTTTAGCAACATCTTTGAATTCAGGGAAACTAATCCCTGAATCAGCTGTACAACCAATCAATTTACCATTGAAGAAGTTCTTACTTGTTTGACGAATTGCGTTATAACCATCATTTGAGAATACAATTACTTTCACAGGTAATTTATTATGCTTTATTGTCTGTAATTCCTGAAGGTTCATCATTATACTGCCATCACCAGTTGCACAAATTACTTCTTTCCTTGCAGCAACAGCTGCTCCAATAGCTTCAGGCAAATCTGCACCCATAGAACCACAGTTATTATTAGCAATAATTCTTTGATGTTCCTTTTTTATTCCAATCTGTAATTTTGCACTGTTAGCAGTATTATTGCCTAATACTGTAATACTATCTTCAGGTTCATATTTCTCATATTCATTCCAGAACAAATATGAACAAACTCTATCTTCAGGAGTTACGCCTTCCATAGCTTCAAAAGGAGTAAATCGTTTTTTCAAATCATCACAATAATTCTGCCAGTCATCACTTATTTTTATTTCTTTAACTTTTTGGTTTGCCTTTTCAAAGAAATTTGTTAAATCTGAATGAATAAATTTATTAACTCGAACTCCAGGTTTCTTTATTTCATTTTCATCAATTTCTACAGATATCATATATGCATTAGGTGCAAATTTATCCTGTGCAAAACCTGTCATTTTAAAACCTAAGTTACAGCCAATAGACAAAATTACATCGGCATTTTGCACAATAAAGTTACCTGTTCTAGGACCAATAGAACCTGATAAACCATAGTATTTTGGATAATCCATATACATAGCATCTGCAGCAATACATGCATCAATAACTGGTACATCAAGCTTTTTTATAAAAGTTCTAAAATTGTCAAGATTTCCGCTATTTACTATCCCATTTCCAGCCAAAACTACAGGACGTTTTGCAGTTGTTAATTTTTCAATAATGAAATCAATATCATCATCAGTAGCTGAAGGAACAGTTATTGTTTCATCATAAGAATACATCTCATCCTCTTCAACAATAGCACTCTGAATATCCAGAGGTACATCCAACCATACAGGGCCTTTTCTTCCTGTGGTAGCAATATTGATTGCTTTTAATAATTCTCTCTTTATTTCTAACGGATCCTTAATCATTACGGCATATTTAGTCATGTTTTTTACAGAGGGAACAATCTCAAATTCCTGAATTCCTCTATATCTTAAATCCAAACCTGACTGTGGAACAGAAATTGCATAACGAACCTGTCCTGACAAAACTAACATTGGTAAACTATCCTGCCAGCACCCCATTACACCAGTAATAGCGTTTGTTGCACCAGGCCCAGAAGTAACACATACCGCAGCCATTTTTCCACTATATCTTGCATATGCCTCTGCAGCCATTGAACATGCTTGTTCGTGATGATTAAAATATTTTGTAATTTTATCATTCAATGCCAATGCATTATCAAGATGCATAGCACCACCACCGACTACCGCAAAACAATCAACAATGCCGTTCTCAACGAGAACATCCATAATAATATCAGCAACTCTTCTTTTCATTTTATATCCTCTGACTTTCTATTTGAATTTTTATACCATCTTCTAATGATACAAATTGATAATTTCCCAATTCTTCAAGTAATCTTTTATTATCTCCAGTATATTCTTTATTCATTCCTTCTGATAATAATTTTATCTTACAGTCTGAATTAATTTGTTGTTTTACTATTTCTGCTATATCCTTTAATGTTTTTCTCGTTCCAGAACATACATTATAATCGTTTTCTTTTGGATAATTATTGATAAATCTTACAAGTATATTACCTAGATCAGAAACATGCATATAATCAAAATAGCAATTCTGACGAATTGTTATATCCTCATTCTTTAGACAACAATTAATACAATGCGTTATAAATTTTGACTCATGGTCTGTAGGTCCATAACAAGCAAAGATTCGCAGATTTACAAGTTTATTATCATAATGAGTTATTGTATTCATTATATATTTTGCGAAGCCATAACTATCCTCCGGCATAGACCTAAAACAATCATCTTCAGTTATAGATGAAATATCCAGTTTTTTATTAAATTCAGCTCCAGAGCCTAAGAAAAACATTTTTTCATACAAATCTCTAGCTGCGTATAAATTCATAAAACAACGCAAACTATCTTCAAAAAATGAATTTGCAGTATCTAATTCATTTTTTACAGGATTAGGATTTGCAGAATGAATAATCACCTGTATCTTATTATCTTCAATATATTTACGAACTTCATATTCACTTTTTAAATTAAGTTCGCTTCTTCCCGGAAAAAACAAAATACAATTTTCTTTTAATATAGGAATTATATTTCTCCCTATAAAACCTGTACCACCAGTTAATAAAACTCGTTTCATATCTATTCATCCAATACTTTCACTACACATTTTAAAACTTTTTCTGTTGTATTTCTTACACAAGGCATATGAACCTCGTTTGGTAAACATACAACACAATAATCTTTGTTCATATTACAGATTGTATCAGGGGTCTCACTAGCATACAAAGCATAATCACCTGCTTCATCAAATGGATGAGTACATTTTTTGCTACAATTCAAAATATACAATTTTTCATCACCATCTAAATCAATTTGTATATCTATATACTTATGATGAACTTCATATTGTTGATCTTCTGCTATCTTAGTTTCAGGATTAGATTTATTTATATAAACTTTATCGCCATCTATTACAGTTTTTCCCAATGGTAATTCAGTTAGTTCATGTGACAATACATAATTAATTGCACATTCCATATTTTTAGAATAATTCTTGTATTTTATTAATTCAGATACCTTACAATAAATCATTTTCATACTCCTATTCAAACATTTCAATGGTTAACTTCATATCTTCATCAATATTTGTAACAGCCGTTTTACCAATAATTTTATCTATTTCCTTAGGCAAAATACCATCTCCAGGTCTTTTCAAGCAAAGATCTTCTCTAGTAATAACATGTCCTTTTTTTATTTCTCTGGCAGCCACAATACTTTTTCTCGCAACTTCTCTTGTACTCAATTCACTTTCCGCAGGTTGCTTTTCCCCACTACCTTTAGCACTTTCAATATTTCGAATTGCTTTAACCATTTCCCTCAATTCATTTACATCAAGCGAAGCCTTATGATCAGGTCCTTCCATATTCTTGTCTAAAGTAAAATGTTTTTCGATTACCGTAGCTCCCATTGATACTGCCATAATAGGAATAATAATTCCCTTTGTATGATCAGAATAACCTGTTGGATATGGGAAAGCCTTATCTAAAGTAATCATAGCGTTCATATTAACATCAGAATAAGGGGTTGGATAATTAGAAGTACAATGCAACAAAGTAATCTGTTTATTTCCTGTTTTTTCAATCCAGGAAACAGCTTCTTGGACCTCATCCATTGTACACATTCCTGTAGACAATATGATAGGTTTATTCTTAGAAGCTACATATTCCAAAAAAGGTTTATTTGTAATATCACCTGAAGAAATCTTATAAGTTTTCATATTAAGTTTCTCAAGTAAATCAACAGAATCATTATCAAATGGAGTAGACATAAACTCTATATCGATTTTATCACAATACTCTTTAAGAGATTTGAAGTCATCATAACTTAACTCAAGTTTCTTAAGCATTGCAAACTGGCTGTCATTATTTTTTGTATTCTCTACCTGATACTCAGCCTTCTTTGCTGTTTTAGTTACAAGATTTTCAGTCTTAAATGTCTGAAATTTAATGCAATCAACACCACATTTTTTGGCAGCATCAATCAACTTATATGCAAGATTTATATCACCGTTATGATTTACACCAGCTTCAGCTATTATATATGTATGATTCTTATTATCACTCATTATGCTTCCTCCAAAATTTTCACAATTTTTTCTGATGCATGTCCATCACCATAATAGAACAAGTCCTTTCTATCAATTTTTTTATTTAGAACTTTAACGATTGCAGTATTAATAGACTTACAATCTATAGCTGATGATTCAACATTATCACAAAGATATCTTCCTTTCTGTCTGTTTCCAATATTTACAGTTGGAATTGCCAAAAATGGACTTTCAAGAACACCACTGCTTGAATTTCCTATTACAAGTTTTACCTGCTTCATAAAACTCAAATATCTCAATTGTCCTAACGATGGATATAATTTTATTTTTTCTGGATATTTCTTACTTGCAATTTCTGTAAGCTTATTGATTTCCGTTCCCCCCAAATCAGTATTGGCTTTTGTTATAACTATCTGATAAGAATCATCCAAACTAACCAAAGCATCAATGAGATTATTTGCCATCTCAATATTATATTCAATATTTTCTTTTGTTTCAGAATGAAGCGTACACAAAACCCAATTCTTATCAGTATCAATTCCAAGACTTTCTGCAAGCTGATTTCTAGACATTAATTCCAGTCTATTAAAAATATCCAATGAAGTGCTGCCAACAGTAAAAACATTCTTACCAGAGTTTCGCATACGAATAATATTTTGAGCAGAAACAACAGTTAATGGGAAATGATAGTCAGCCATCATGGTAATGGCATTACGAACGCCATCATCCAAAGCTCCTTCCGTTACATCCCCACCACACAAATGAACAACTGGAATCTTCATCATAAAAGCAGTTGAACAGATAGGAAGAAGTTCATATCTATCGCCCAAAACAACCAGACAATCAGGTTTTAATTCGTCAAGAGCAGTTGCAAATCCCATACCATAACGAGCCATTGTTTCAGAAATTGTCTTAGAAGAAGAGCTGTCTATTTGGGCATCAACTATTTTTGTTACAGGTATACCATCATTTTTAATCAAATCTATGGTATATCCCTGTTCTTTACATAAATGAGCACCAGTAACAATTGTCTGCAATTCTAAATGAGGATTCTCTAAAATATCTTTCATCAACCATTTCAAGTAGCCATACTCAGCTCTTGTGGCTGTCATTACACAGATTTTTTTCATTTAATTTTTCTACAAGGATTCCCTACATAAGTTCCAGGTTCTATTATATCTTTTATCACAACAGAACCTGCACCTATTACAACATCGTCACAAACAGTTACACCTTGTGCAATTGTTGAATTACTACCCACAAAGCAGCGATTACCTATCTGGCAACCACCATTAATCATTGCTCCAGTTGAAACATGAACAAAATCACCTATTTTACAATCATGCTCTATATTAGCAGCAGTATTAATGATGCACTGTTCACCAATAACAACATCTGCATTTATCGTTGCATTATGTAATATGACAGTTCCTTCACCAATTTCTGAACGCTTACTTATAACACTCGTACTAGCCTTTATAACTGGAAAACTGCCATTATATGCCTTTATATTGGACGCTATTTTTTCTCTGATCTTTGTGGATTTTATGCTTCCTACAGTAATGACAAAAGCGTTTTCCTTTGTAAGCTGTGGAATCAATTCATCAGAACCAATAACACTGTATCCAGAAACAGTTCCACTACTATTCGAATCTAATATTCCTTTTATTTGAAAAGATTCAATCTGAGACTCTATTGCTTCTATGGTCGATTTACAGTGCCCACCACCACCTACAAGTATTAAACTCTGCATTATCTACTCTGGGCATATCCACTAGGAATATTAACAACTGTATCAGCAAATCTGATAGCATTTGTTAATTCATCATGTTCACAATTCTTGAACATTTCCAACCTGTTCATCAATTCCCAGATTGGTCTAGTCTGAACATGATTATCATTTGTCTCTTCCAGGAATTTAATCTGGGCTTCTTTATTAGGAAGCACAACAGCATTTAACCAGAAATTAGATTTGCAGTTAGCTGGCTCATCAAAGAATTTAATATCAGAACCTGCAAAGAATTCTTTATAAGCCATTGCTGTTTTTCTCTTATTTTCAAGAATCTTTTCTAGATTTTCTAACTGTGCACATCCCAATGCTGCATTAATGTTTGGCATACGATAGTTATAGCCAATTTCATCATGTTTGAATTCCCAGCGATGAGGTATCTTTGCCTGTGTAGTCAGATGTTTAGCTCTGTCACCCAATTCTTTATCAGTAAACAAAAGCATTCCACCACCACCACAAGTGATTGTTTTATTGCCATTGAAACTCAATGCAGCAACTTTTCCAAAGAGACCTGTATGTTTTCCATTATAGAAACTACCGATACTCTCTGCGGCATCCTCTACCAAGGCTAATTTCCATTCCTCACACAATGAAACAAATTCATTCAATTTTACTGGATGCCCAAAAGTATGCATTGGAACAACAGCAGAAATTCTTCTTCCAGTATTCTTGTTAAAACATTGGTTATTTTTAATTTCTGCATGCGCTTCAAGCCATTTTCTTACTGATACAGGGGAAAGTCCCATTGTTTCTTCATCAACATCACAGAAAACTGGATAAGCGTTGCAGTAAGAAATAGCATTAGCAGTTGCAATAAATGTTAAAGGCTGAGTAATAACCTCATCACCCTGTTTAACGCCGCTAAGCATCAAGCTCATATGAAGTGCATTAGTACCATTTACACATACAACAGCTTTAGCAGCACCTGTATATTCGGCCATTTTCAGTTCAAACTGATCAACATACTGCCCTACGCTTGAAACAAAAGTTGTATCAATACAATCATTCAAATACTTCTTTTCATTTCCTAAAAAAATTGGCGGATGAAGAAAAACATTTTCCTTATATTCAGGATACAATGATTTGATAAATTCGATTACTTCTTTGTTTTCCATATGCCATACCCTCTAAATCAATTTACATCTTACTATCAAGGCTCTTACCTTTTTCTTCATGCTCGAAGTTAGGCAAAAAATCCTGCAATATTTTTACAACTTCTGCTTTTGTTGTTTCAGGTTTTGCAAAAGCATTTTCTAACAAATTAAACAACTCTTTTATTTCCGATACTGGTCTGGCAACTCTATTTGTTACTACCCCAAGAGATTCAAACTGATTCATATCTGTCTGTTCTTCATCTGTAAAGAATTCCTCATATGCTTTTTCACCAGTTGTATCTGATCCAGAGTAATGCACAGGATATTTTTTAGAACCATTTTTCAAATCTTCCGCTCTATCAATAGCCTCCTGATCTGAAGAACATTCAAGAATCTCATAACCATTTTCTCTTAAGAAGTCTGTGGCAATAGAAGAAAAAGTTTTCATTTTCTTTTCTTCAAGTTTTGGAAAATAGATTTCTCGATTTTTTCCAAGCATACAGGCAAGCATACAAATCTGACCGCTTTCCTGTGGACTTACAAAATAGCGGCGAACATCACTTGGTGCACTGATTGGCTGCAATTTTGATATACGATCTATAAAACCAGCAGGTAATGATCCGTTTGAGAACGCAACATTTGCAAAACGAGCTGTCTTTACAGGGAACTTATCCGAATAAGAGAAAATCACATCTTCCATAACTCGCTTACTGGCACCCATAATATTTACAGGATTAGCAGCTTTATCTGTAGAAACACAGAAATAAGCCTGTGGTGGAAATTCTTCCAAAAGATCAAGAAGTTTTTTTGCATTAAGAACATTATTCTGCAAAAGAGCTTCTACAGAATATATATCTTTTTCTGAACGAACATGTTTATGAGCACTGAAATTTGCAACTATATCAAATCCTCCACGTGCTCTGAACATTTTTTCAAAAACAGGCTGTGCATAGTTAATTGGATAAGGCACATAATCTTCCGGTACATACATTCCTTTTGTACTACGCAAATCTCTTGTAAGTTCAGCAAGTCCATTCTCATTAACATCAACAACTACAAGAGATTTTGGCTTAAACTGCAAACAAGCTTTAATATATGAACTACCAATTGAACCTGCCCCACCAATTACAAGCATTGTTTTATCTTTGATTGCTTTTGTAAGTGCATCTCTGTTATTTTCAATATCTTTTTGGAAAAGACTTGAATCTCTTTCTGTTACATATTTCGAAATAAATTGCTCAAGATTAATCATTTTTCAATCCTTATTACAAACTTTCTCTAATAACCTTAGCCATCCTATCAATCATAGCATCAGTCATTCCTGGATATACACCAACCCAGAAAGTATCTTTCATAATCTGGTCAGTAACCTTCAAATCACCGATTACACGGTAGGCATCTGTTCCACGAATCTGATCAAAACATGGATGACGGGTAAGGTTTCCTGCAAACAATGCACGAGTCTGAATATTTGCAGCTTCAATCTTCTTAACCAGTTCAGTTCTATCAACACCTTCTTTACAAGTAATCAAAAATCCAAACCAGCTAGGATTACCGTTTTCTACAGCTACAGGAAGAATCAACTTATCCTGAACACTTTCCAATCCAGCCTTCAAGCGTTTGAAGTTTTCTTTACGTTTTTCAACAAAAGAAGGGAATTTTTCAAGCTGTGCACAACCGATTGCAGCCTGCAAGTCAGTTGCTTTCAAGTTGTAACCAAAGTGACTGTATGTATATTTGTGGTCATATCCGAGTGGAAGTGTTCCGTACTGTTTGTCAAAACGATGTTTACAAAGGTTATCTACACCACTTGGACAGATACAGTCACGTCCCCAGTCACGCATAGAACGAATGATTTTATGTAAAAGTGGGTCACAAGTATAAACTGCACCACCCTCACCCATTGTCATGTGATGTGGAGGATAGAAACTTGATGTACCGATATCACCGATTGTACCAGTCTTATAAGTTTTTCCATCCAAAGTATATTCAGAACCAAGTGCATCACAGTTATCTTCAACAAGCCAGAGATTATGTTTTGCACAGAATTCTTTTACCGCTTTCAAATCAAAAGGATTACCAAGTGTATGAGCAATCATGACAGCCTTTGTTTTTGGACTCAAAGCTGCTTCAAGCTGAGTTACATCAATATTGTACTGAGGAATTGTTACATCAACAAAAATAGGAACAGCACCATACTGCAAGATTGGAGTTACAGTTGTTGGGAAACCACATGCAACAGTAATTACTTCGTCTCCGCGTTTAATCTGACGTTCCTTAAGAAGAGGACTTGTAAGTGTCATGAATGCAATAAGGTTTGCTGATGAACCTGAGTTCACCAGTGAAACAAATGGAGTTCCAAGATACTGTCCAAGCTGTTTTTCAAACTGATCTGTATAACGACCTGATGTCAACCAGAATTCAAGCATAGAATCTGCAAGATTCATCATTTCCTTTTCATCGAATACACGACTTGCATAAGAAATACGGTCTCCATCCTTGTATTCAGGTTTTACCATAAATGTCTTGTAGTATTCTTTTACACTGTCTAAGATTTCTTTGTTAGCTTCTTCTTTTGTCTTTCCTTCAAACATAATTTTTACTCCTTATTTAAGAACGGTCTTTAAAGATGCATCTACTGATTCATTAGTTGTATTTATAAATATAATTTTATTTGAATAATTACTTTTCAAGCCTGTAATAAATTCATCAGCCCAAGATGGTGTAAGAACTTTCACATTAGCAAAATCTAGTGTAATTTCATCATTTTGTGTCAAAGTATTCAAAATGTATGCTTTTGCCATAAGAAAAGCATCTTTTCCAGATGGACGAGACATTAATACTTCGCCAAATTTTGATATCGATAAAATCATTTTAGCACTCCATAAAACTCAATATAGCAAGACAGCCAATAACTGAAATCTTACTTTTTATAAAAGAAATATTTCCATTTTCTATAATACAGCAAGCATCACCAGATTGAAAATATAATGACCATTTATTATTTATCATATTCTCAGCAACAAACTTTAATCCGTTTCCTCTCTGTTCAGGGGCACGTCCAGAGATTTCTTCTGTAAAAGCGCTTTTCAATGCTTCCAAATCATCAGCAAACTTTTTTACTAAAGATAATGATTCACGAATTCCTCTTCCAAAATCTGCCAGAACAACTATTCCATTTATGAATTCATAATTAAAATATGTTCCTCTTACATGTTCTTTATCAAAATCCCAGTTATGATCAAAAGTATTATTACCAATTTCACCTATAATAGCAGATTCCAAATATCTATTAGTTCGATTTACAAAAGTGTCTACACGTGCCTGAAATATATCACGACTTACACAAAAGTAATCCATATTCTTTTCATGAGAATCTTTTTCAATATTTTCTATAATATTTAAAACAATCTCATCAGTTATAACCATTTATACTCCAAAATATTCCCTAATCTGTCGATCAGTAATTTCAGCAGCAGCTTCACCACTCTGCACAGCTTTTTCCCATTCAACAATCTTTTCAATAGCCTGTTTGATTCCCCACTGAGGATACCATCCAAGCACATTCTTTGATTTTTCACACTGCAACTTCAAGAAATTCGCTTCATGAGGAGCATTAGCTTCACTTACATTCTTCCATCCAGCACCTTCACCCCATGATTCACAGAACAATGTTGCAAGTTCACCAGTAGTCACACATGATTCATCATCTGGACCAAAGTTATAGTTACTAGCATAAGATTTATCTTCATACTGCTTTTGAGCCAATGTAAGATATCCTCGAAGACATTCCAGAACATGCTGATAAGGTCGTGTAGAATTAGGATTTCTTAAAATGATTTCCTTACCATCTTCTGTTGCACGAATACAGTCCGGAATAATACGGTCTGTAGCATAATCTCCACCGCCAATAACGTTACCGCTTCTGGCAGTACTGATTGCAGGGGAAGTTTCTTCGTTGAAGAAAGAGTTTTTATAGCTGTAAGTTACCAACTCTGAACAAGACTTAGAGTTCGAATATGGATCAAAACCACAAAGTTCTTCATCTTCACGATATCCCCAGAACCATTCCTTATTCTTATAAACCTTGTCAGTAGTAATATTCACAAATGATTTCACAGAAGGTGTTGCACGAACAGCTTCCAGAATATTTACAGTTCCCATTACGTTAGATTCATAAGTTCCAACAGGATCTTTATATGAAGTTCTTACGATAGGCTGTGCCGCAAGATGAAGCACGATATCAGGAGCCGCTTCTTTTACAGCATTAACCAGTTTTTCTCTGTCACGAATGTCCCCTATAATTGACTTCATCTGTGAAGCAGTCTTTGTAGCTTCAAAAATGCTGGGATTTGTTGGTGGCTCAAGAGAATAACCTGTAACATCTGCCCCTGCAAGAATCAAAATACGAGAAAGCCAAGTTCCTTTAAAACCTGTATGCCCTGTAAGGAAGACTTTCTTTCCTTTATAAAAATTTAATAAATCATTCATTTTTATTCCTAATAATAGATTCCTCGCTTTGCTCGGAATGACACTGATTTTATTTATTACCAAAATGGCCCCAGACATCCCAAGGAGCCTTTTCAGTTGCCCAAAGCTTGTTCAAATCTTCTTTATCTTTAAGCATATCCATTGGATGCCAGAAACCGGCATGCTTATATGCATGCAACTGTCCATCTTTTGCAAGATTCTGTAATGGAGCTCTTTCCCACATCATTTTATCTGCAGTAGAAGGTTCGATATAATCAAGAGCTTTGTTTTCACAAACAAAGAATCCACCGTTAATCCATGCATCACTTGGCTTTTCCTGGAACTGTGCAATAGTACCATCAGCCTGAATATCCAAAGCACCAAAACGACCTTCTGGCTGAACTGCAGTAAGTGTTACAAGTTTTCCAGATTTAGCATGAGAATCAACAAGTTTTTCTATATTAACATCACTTACACCATCTCCGTATGTAAGCATAAATGGTTCGTTACCGATATAATCTTTAGCACGGTAAATACGTCCTGCAGTAAGAGTATCAGGGCCTGTATAAAGCATAGTAACCTTCCATGGCTCTCCACGCATTTTATGAATCTGAACATCGTTATTTGCTAAATCTACTGTCATATCACTATAGCGGTTATAATAATTTAGGAAGAACTCTTTGATTACATGACCTTTATAACCAGTCAGAATTACAAAATCATTGTATCCATAATGGCTATAAATCTTCATAATATGCCAGAGAATTGGATATCCTCCAATTTCTACCATCGGTTTTGGAATAAGTTTTGTTTCTTCTCCCAAACGAGTACCCATACCGCCTGCTAATATTAATGTTTTCATATCCTAATTCCTTCTATATTAATTTATTGAAAATACAAACAAATCCTGCAGCGCAAGGTATTTCTGTGCGTTTTTCACACACGAGATTGTACGGCAAAGTTGCTGCCTTCAATGAATAAAAAGCGACTAGATTATCAGAACCTTTTTTTCTAACTAAAAAATGTTTTATTCAGTAACTGCTTTTGATGTTTCTTTGCAAACTTTACTAAATATCTTCTGCGACATTTTTCTTAATTTTTCAAGACAATCTGCAACTTTTTTACTATCTACAAAACGAGTTTATCTTCCTTCTGTTTCAAGAAAATACTCTGCTGCAATATAATCAGGTCCGTTGTTCCAAAGATTGTAGCGGTCGTCAAAAAGCATTTCGCCTGTCTTTGAGTTCATAAGCAAATCAAAGCCCTGAATATCAGAAACTCCTTTTTTCTTTGCAATCACTTTTCCGGCAAGAGAGGCAAGAATTTCCATTGTATATTCATTTTCGCTTACCTTCACACCTGCACCTCTACAGCCTCTAAAAATTCAAGGCAAGAAACAGAATCTTGTGTTTTAAAACAGAATTGATTGCTCAGTTTATTTGGAAGCAGGAGCGAAATTGCAGTTCTGTCGGCAGAGTGACTTCCAACTTCGCCATAAACATTATTAAGATATGCTGTTATGACACGATTAGTTGCATCGTTGGCAATTTTTCCTATGATAATGTCATATTTTTGAAATCTTTTTACTTCATCCTCGAAGATTCCCTTTTTTCGGTTTCCTGCCACAAAATGAAGCCAGTTTTTATCTGCCTTTTTAAAATCATAAACGGCAATATCACAATTTTTGTTAAATATGAATTTAGTCACATAGCCTGTATTAGCTGACTCGTCTATCAACTTGTTTTTTACAGCCTTAGCGATTGAAGTCTTTATAAACTTTGCTGCCTGTGCATAATCAGAAGTCAAATAAAAACCTGTCCCAAAATCTTTTCCATCAAGACATTTTGTAAGATTTATATTTTCTATTTTTGTGTAGCTTCCGTGGTACAAACTGATTCCGTTTTTTAATATCATTTTTTGTACCCCAAATTTTCTAAACATTTTTCTATGTCTTTAAAACTTTCCTCATCACCCTGAGTGTGATAAATTTCATAACAAGTTTCTATATAACCATAAATATCATATTTTTTAAAAAGTTCGCTGCATTTTGCGGCTGAGATATTCCATTTTAACTGTGCCAATCGAAAAAGCCTGACTTGAATCTGATACAAATCTTCTTTTTGAATTTCATTCATACTTGATTTAAAAATATCTTATTTCTGATTTACAGTCAATTTATTTTTCAAGTATTATCTTACATTAATTCAACATAAATATTTTTTATTGTAAAGCAAAGCCGTATTTTTTAAAGACAACTTCTCCATTGGAGACGATTTTTGTCGTTCCTGAGGAGGTGTTTTGGTCACTTTACGGTGTGTGTGCTTGAACCAAGCTCCACTCTTGAAAAAGTTGTCTGTAAGAAAGCAAAACCAAAATCAATTTCCTGTTTTAGTTCTGTGCATTTATATCAGTATTCAAATTCTTTTGTTTATTTACCTCTTGGTAAGTTAAACCAATAATTCTCATACCATTCATAAAATCTAACTGTATGTTTATCCGCTTATTTCGTCGGTTAACTGCAACAACTTGTCCAGAATAATCTTTAAAAGGTCCGTCCAAAATCACAATTTTATCGCCTTTATCAAAACTCACTGGCACAATTCCTACAGTACTTCCATATTGCAAAATAGAACTCACAACCTGCTCATCCTTTTTTGCAAGCGGATATATTTCCTTTGAAGACGGCAGAAATCTTATAAAACCATCTCCATCAGAAAGTTCTTTAATTTTATACAGCGATGTTTCTTCAGTTTCCAAAAAAACATAACCAGGAAAAAAATAATCAAAATATTCTTTTCCATTTTTAAGCCGCATCAACTTTTTTAAAATATGAAGATTTCCAGAAAAAATACTGTTTTCCCCTTGAATCAGAGGCAAAACACTTTTTTTATATTTTTCTTCCATCCCCGTCTTAACAGACATACAATAAAAATGCATAGAAAATCATCCCACCGCATTATGTCTATAATCAGTCTGTTTATTTGAGCCAATTAAAACAGCATATCGCTTGAAACAATTATCCAAAACATTTTCTCCAAGTAAAAAGTTTCTGCAAAAAAGTCCACAAATCATAGCAGACCAAAAGCGTCAGAAAACAATAATTCTCTCAGCTCAAGTTTTAGTCATTCTTTTAGAATGATTTTTGATAAATTATAATTCCTCTTGTTAATTTAATCAACCTATTTGAATGTATTTTGTTCAGATTATGAATAAAAGCTATCTTATACCCTTTATCACCGCTTCTGGTCTTAATGTAACGCCAGTATCTCGATAAAACTGCTGCATACGTTCACTCTGTTTGCAAGGTCAAAAGACGAGCTTCCTGTCGCAAAAATCTGAATGTCGGGAATAGAATCTGCAATGAGCTTTAGTCTGAGTCCGATGTCTGCAATGCCCAAACGAACTATCATTTTTGTCTCCGATTATAAAATACAACTTTTTAGGAATACGATACCAAAAAGTAGAAAACAATCCATAAAATTAAGGGAATTTTTCCGCTAATTTCCCTTAATTTCCGCTAATTTATTTTCAAAATTCTTGCTTCTTGTATAACCTGTAAGCCGTTTATTTACAGCTATGGTTTCCATTAAGCCAACAGAAACCAATCCTTCCAAATCGGAACGCAGGGTTTTTACAGAAACATTAAATCGTGTTTGTAAATCTTTGCTTGTAAACATAGAAGAAGGTTTTTCAACGCAAATCTTAATAATCTGCATCTGCCGCTCATTTAATCCTAGAATTCTGTATTCCAGCAATGCATTATTTTCCTGCGTTTTTCTTTCAAGATAAATCTGCAATTCTTCAAATGCCTGCTTCAAAACCTTCAAATTGTATTGAATAAAATAGCCTAAATCAAAATCATCATGTTCAGTATATAAAAACGCTTTTTCGTATTGAACTTTGCTCTTATAGATTACGCGAGAAATAGAAAGATATTCTGTCAGCCAATATCCTTTTTTTAGCATATACCAGTAAAAAAGGGAGCGGGCAGTTCGTCCGTTTCCATCAACAAAAGGATGAAGATAAGAAATCATAAAATGTATGATGATAGCCTTGATAACCGGGTGGATAAAAGATTCGTCAGTATTGGCAAACCTGCAAATCTGCCCGACTGTTTCTGAAATGACAGTAAATGAAGGCGGTTCATGGGCTACTTCTCCAGTAATTCCATTTACAACAAATATATTATTATCAGATCTAAATTTTCCCTCGTCATTTACATCATCCAAAGTTTTTTCAGTTATCTGTTTGTGAATGTTTAATAAAAGTTCGGGAGTTAAATCATCATTTTTATGCTCAGAAAGATAACGGATTGTATTGTAGTTATTTAAAATCATTTGCTGACTTTTATCTTTAGGCCTTGATTGTTTACGGAGCATTTCTTTTGCAACTTTGCGTGTTGTTGAAGCGCCTTCCATCTGACTGGAAGCAATAGCCTCTTCCATTAACGAACTGACTAAATAATAATGCCTGTTTTTGTCAGTTATAATATTTGAAGATGCTAAAGTTCCGCCAAACTTCATATCAAAATAATGGAGGGATTCCTGCATAAAAGAAGTTTCTGTAAAGAAAAATTTACAGGCAGAAAATTTAAATGTTTTTGTCTGCAATCGTCTTGAAAATTTTACGGCACTCCAAAAATCTTCTGCCTTTAATCCTTTTGGAACCTGATATTTTACTTTATCCCAATAAAGATATTCTTCATTCATTTTAGAAACAACATGAGAATAATTTTCATTCATAAGAATTTCTAAAATGTCAGATGTTATCGGAATATTCGGTGCTTCTTCAACCATATAATCAGTGTAGCATTAGTTATTCATTTTTTCAATAAACTAGGGGAAATTTTCCGCTAATTTCCCTTAACATGCTAAAGCTGCATATAAGTTTGCATATCCTTCGCATACACCCATCTTATTATTTACAACGGAAACAGCATTTACTGCATTACTTATTACAAAATCATCTCCCTGACAGTAAGTTGAGGGGCGGAGCTTCCCCAATTTACATTCTCCAGTTAAGGGACGGAGCTTTCCCACACCTAAAATATAATAGAATTTATACTTACAGTCAAGGAAATAACTCTTTATGTTCGCACCTTTTTGGATGTTTTTTGTTCAGATTATGAACAAAAGTTATCTTATACCCTTTATCACCGCATCTGGTCTTAATGTAACGCCAGTATCTCGATAAAACTGCTGCATACGCTCTTTATAATGGTAGTTAAAATGCGGATGCTCTTTGTTACAGGCATAAGCCTTTTTGAATCTGAATTTATCCAAACCATCTACATTATCAAAATGCTCTATAGTTGATTTTAGCTGTTCAACTGCATCATCAAACCAGTTATGCATCTGGTCTTTTAATTCTATGAAAACAACCGTCTGCTCCGTATAAACCATTGCATCACAGCGTTTTCTTTCATTCCCTTGCTTATCGTAATACGGAATTCTGTTATCTACAGGAATAAAGTTAAAGTCAGATCGGTTTTCAGAAACAACAGTTACGTTCCAGTCTTTTTTATTTTCATAGTCCAAATAAACAGGTAACTCAGAAGATTTCTTTCCATCATCACGAATGCCAAATTCCTGCACAGGTTCTACTTTTTCTGCGTAATCAAAGAAACTCATTGGCAGAACTCCTGTTCCAAATCGAGCAAATCCGCAAAAAGCTCATTGCCTAAAGCCATTGCTTTGTTAAGCAGATTTTCATCGGAAGGAAGACTATCATACGAATCCAATTTTGTAATAGAGCCGTCTTCATGTGTTTCGTAGATAAAAACCTCATTGCCATCAGCTGCCGATTGGATTGGAACAATTTTTTCAAGCCGCTCTTTTGGAACGCCTTTATTTGACAATTCAAATACTTTTGCCGCCAGCGTAATATATGAAAGAATATATGGACTATGAGTTGTTATGACCAGTTTGTTATTCACATTGCAATTAGCACAATCAAGTAAAAATGCAAGATTCTTCATCTGTGACTGTGGGAACAGGTTCTGTTCAGGTTCTTCCACAACATTCATAAAATAACCGTTCGTAATTTTTCGTGCAGCTATTTCAATTTCTGCAAGCGATTCTTTCGAAATGCTTTTTGCAATTCCTGATGTACTGTATCTTTCAAGTTCTGTCTTTATTTCTTCACTACTTAGCGAGTGTTTAAGCTGCTCAAAATTCTTTTCGTTCAAACTGCGGATTTTTTCAAGCACATCTTTGACAGATTGATTAGCAAGATATTCCGTCACAATACTGGAAGGAACGATTGACTGTAATCCGCTAGAAGCACTGATAAGGGGAACAAGCGTGTTAGAGCTTTCACTTTGAACAAATGTTTCGCCATTTGAACCATTTACAACCGCCTGATAACCAGCAACTGGAAGATTATATACACTATTACCGTTTGACAGAGAAGTCGCCTGTAAATAACGTTTTCTTAAGAGCCGGAGCATTGGTGGAATATTATCAAGTTCTTCTATGTTTTTTACTACAGAAAGAATGTTGCGTTCAGAAGGAATGTACATTATTTTTGGACGGATATAGGTATTTATTGCGTCTGTCATTTCCTCTATAACAAACAAAGAATCCTTATATAGAAAATGATATGCTTCTCCATAATATTCCAGTTCCGTTTTTTCACTAAAAAAGTCGTTTAAAAGCTGATTACGGTACAAATAGCGGAAGTCTGTTACATCGAACGAATCTATATCATAATCACCACGAAAAAGAGCTTTTTCAAGCCATGAAAAAATAGAAATCAGTTTTGCAACGGTACTCTTTCCAGTTCCCTGGTCACCAATAAACAAAGTATATTTTCCAAATTCAATAAACCCGTCACTAGAGCAAAAGCCGGTTGTTATTGGACCACAGTTTTTTATTCTTATTTTAGCCATTTATTCCTCTTATTATTCAACAGTATTTTATCACAAAAACTGCACTATATCGACTGTTTTGACGTTTCTGTCCTACTCCGCCCACACATCGCGGGCAACCTTGCAGTATTTGCTTTCGAGATACTTCTTCTGCACGTTATCGTCTTTGCGGCACTGGAAGCTTGAAAGCGGTTTTAGCGTGGTGCGATGGTAATCAGGGTTAATGTCGGTAAACCAAATCTGGTCGCGGCGGAAGAGCTTTAAGTCGAGCATTTCAATGTTATGAGTAGCACAGATAATCTGAGCATCACTTGCCTTGCCTCGGATAAAGCGGCCTACAAGCTGGCGCACAATAAGCGGATGCAGATGGCTTTCAATTTCATCGCACACAAAGGTTTTGCCCTTCTGGAAAATATCCATAATCGGGCACATCATGCGGATAAGTTTTTGAGTGCCCATAGATTCTTCGATAATATCGAGCGTAAAACCTTTATACACGGTCTTTACCACGGTAGAAACGACTGTCTGATTCAAGAACATTGCTTTTACCGCCTGCGGCATGTCGGGCGGAAGTTCAGCGGCAGTCATAAGTCGCTGCTCACTGTGAGCTTTTATGTCTACAATATCGCTTCCAGTGTCCTTCATGAACTTAAGGAACATTTCTTTTATGGCTTTGTCGTGCTCAAACTTACTTGCAGAGTATTCTAGCCAGTTATTGTTGTCGTTCATCAAAATTACAAGACCATTTTTATAGAATAAAAATACACCTTCAAGCTCTTCATAGTTCAAATTGTTCACAGAAAGGCTTAGCACAAGTTTGTTTGCAGTAAGCTTTTCTTTACAGAGCGTTTCAATCCTGCTGAACTTTTCTGCAACCTTTACCTTGTTTCCGTCGCGGGTAAAAATTGCTCCCATTCTGCCGTTCGGCGCGTAATAAAGAGACTCTTTAATGATTTTCTGATTATCATACGAAAACTTATAGATATAACGGAGCTTTTTCCACACAAATTCCATCTGGTATTCGGTGGGCTTATCCTGGCTTAAACGGTGCGGAGTGCGCGGCAAAAGATCGCCGGGCTGCAGGAGGTGACTTGTTGTTACCATCGTCTGCATGATTGCCATACCGGTGAGTACGCTCGTCTTGCCGGTTGCGTTTGAACCGTAGATAGCACAGGCGGGGTGAACACGCTCATTTTCAAAGCGGAGAAGATTGTTTTCAAAAGTGTCGTCTGTGTTTGCGCGTAAATCAAGTTTTACAGCATCGCGGATACTGCGGACATTGGAACAGGTAAACTCCAAAAGCATAAGTCGCCTCTCTTTCTGCCCCGCCATGGCACGGGGTCTTTTTTGATAACAATGCGTTACTAACGTGTATAAGACAGTATTATTAACGTTAATAACGCCCTTTTATTAAGCTTAATAAGAGTGCGTTATCCTAGTTAATCACATACCGTTATTTTTGTCAATAACAGACCATTATTTATTAATATAAACCTTTATTTTGTGAAATAGTTACAATATTTTCGGTTAATTTCGATATTTTCTTTAGTTTAGAGTTGACAAATTTTTTAACACGCTGTATTATGCTAATTAAAGAAAAGGGGCTTGGAGCAAAAAAAATGCTCCCCTGCATAGAAAAGTAGTACCAGTACCTTTCCTGCGGCGAGCACCCTAAACGGTTTGACACATCTGTGAAAGATGCATCTTTTGTCGAATGAAGATAGTATATCACAGATCCGCCGTTCGTGTCAAAGAAAATCTTTTACCCCATCAGGTGGGGGTTCTGCAAAGTTGAAACGGCTCTTTGCAGAAGGAGTATAATTATGGAAGAGCTCAAAACCTCTTTCAGCGGCAAGGATGGCAACGGCGGTCTTACATTGTATGCCAATCCTTTTGGCACGGGCAAAAAGTTCTACGGACGTTTTGAACGTGATGTCCTCAGCATGGAAAACTTAGTTTCCCGTGTACAGGAAAAGAATCCGGGTGCTGATGAAATCATCATCAACACAGGAATCAGCTACATCAAGCGCGAGATTCTTGCAGCCTTAAAAGAAGGCAAAGCAGTAAATCTCCTTGACTTGGGTGAACTGTACATTGCGGCAACAGGAAGCACTGCAAGCGATTCAAAAACAGACATTTCTGATTTAAGCCTTACAGTAAAGTTTTCCGCCTCTACGGTACTGCGCGAGTCTATAGCAAATGTTTCCATCGGAAAGATTATGCTTTCAGACACGGCACCTGCAATCACCAAAATTTTCAACTGGTTCACAGGAGAGGAGTCTACTACCCTTTCGGCCGGCAAGAACGTTATCCTTGAAGGAAAGCGCTTAAAGCTCGGCAACGAAGACAGCGGCTTGTTCCTTGCCCAGGTTGACGAAAAAGGCGAAGTTTCTTCTGACGACGAAACTACATGGATTGACTGTACAAGCCTTGTGCGCCAGAATACGCCAAAGAAGATTGACTTCTACCTGCCAAGTGAGGCAACCGAAGGCTCAAGCTACAGGATTGTAATCAAAAGCAATTATGTGAATGGCACCACCAAACGCAAAGAGCCTTTTTACACCTACAGCGACGTTGTCACGGTAGCGGCGTAGAGCGCCTCAAAAAATTTCACACAAATTCGGGAAGTCGTCAGACTTCTCGAATTTGTGTATGTTTCATGATTGAGCCAAATTAATTCTTCTTCGGCTTCTGGTGATGTTCGGTTGCGAAAGTTTCTAGCTTATGTACTAAATCATAGATAACATCACTCTCTCTTATTTGTAACTTTGCATAAAGATAGAAGAAATTTGATGTTATTGTGTATTTGATAATGTAAAATAAATTCCCCAATTTCGTATTTAAAAACAAAAAACGCTCCCAAATGCAGGCATCCGAGAGCGTGAAATCATTAGATTTTTGGTCTACATCAATAATGTTAATTCTATTGACAAAAAATGTCAATTATATTTTGTCAATAGAATTAAAAAAAAACAATTAATTCTTCTATAAAATCAAATCCACTGAGTATATTTAATTCTTTAGAAAATAAATTTGAGTTTTCATGAATAACAGAAAGCAAATTTGACAATTGTTTTGAAGCACGATTATATGCGTTATTGCTTTTTACTATTAATTTGAAACCAAAAATACAAGCTGCGAAATCGTGTAAAACAGGTATGGATATATTTTTTTTAATAGTATCTTTCGCCATTTTTGGAAAGCTTTTTTTTATCAAATTTTGAAGTTTCTTAGATGGAGTATTCTTAAATCCATTAGGATTCAACTGATTCAACATACAGTTATTATGAGCAGCTGCATTTCTTGCGAATTTTATATATCGCAAAAGAAAATCAAAATCATTCTTGGTCTGTTTTTTTGATATATAGAAATCATAAAAGAAAATTAAATCTCCAAAAGTTAATATTTCAACAAGATTCCAGAATGCAAAATCATTTTCATATTTATTTACTAAATCATAAACATATGCGTTTGAATTTTTGTGATTTTTTATTTCTGCAATTTTATTCTGAACTTTTTGATTTTGTGCTAAAAAATCACTTGTTATTTTATAACCATCTTCTAAATCAGAGTTATAATCAAAAGTTGTGGATTGGCAAAAATAGTCTAAGATAGAAAAAGAG